>Ga0105050_10001159_pt1 | contig 39955 bp, 34 predicted proteins | sample FRY01_FD_78088 | JGI IMG/M metagenome (GOLD analysis project Ga0105050, IMG submission 78088) | Freshwater microbial communities from Lake Fryxell liftoff mats and glacier meltwater in Antarctica - FRY-01 | ecosystem: Environmental > Aquatic > Freshwater > Ice > Glacier meltwater ...
CTCTTGGCGTGCGGGTGATACAGACAGGTCGGGTGGAATTGGATGAATTCCATGTTGCCGACCCGGCAACCGGCGCGCCAGGCGGCGGCGATGCCGTCGCCGGTGGCGGTGTCGGGGTTGGTGGTGTAGAGATAGACCTTGCCGGCGCCGCCGGTGGCCAGGATGGTGTGGGGCGCTTGGAAGGTCTCGATCACATCCTGTTCGACATCCAGCACGTAGGCGCCGTGGCAGTGACTGGGCGTCCCTGCGGGTGGCCGCTGACCGAGCTTGGCGTCGGTGATCAGGTCCACCAGCATGCGGTTCTCAAAAAACGTTATTCCGGGGGTGGCGCGCGCGAGCTCGCTCAGTGTCTTTTGCACGGCCGCGCCGGTGGCGTCGGTCGCGTGCACGATGCGGCGGTGGCTGTGCCCGCCTTCGCGTGTCAGGTGCAGTGTGCCGTTCTCGGTAGAAAACGGCACCCCCAGTTCTTGCAGCCAGCGAATAGCGGCGGGCGCATTTTCTACTGTGAACTGGGCCGCTTCTAGGTCGCACAGGCCGGCGCCGGCCACCAGCGTGTCGTCCACATGCGAGGCAACGCTGTCGCCCTCGGCCAGCACGGCGGCAATGCCACCCTGTGCCCAGTTGCTCGAACCGTCGGAGATGCCGCGCTTGGTGATCACCGCCACCCGGCGCGTGGGCGCAAGCTTGAGCGCGGCGGTGAGCCCGGCCAGCCCGCTGCCGATGATGAGGACGTCAAAGGAATGGGTGGTGGTCATGGGCTATGGGTGTCAGCCAGGCGCACATAAATCGGCGCAAACGCCTCGGCCTGGGTCAGCTCGATCAGGGTTTCTTTGGCCAGTTCCAGCATGGCGATGAAGGTGACGACCAGCACCGGCTGGCCGCAACCGGGATCGAACAATTCGCCGAATTCGACAAAGCGTTTGCCCTGCAACTTGCGCAGCACGATGCCCATGTGTTCGCGCACCGAGAGCTGTTCGCGGCTGATCCGGTGGTGCTGCACCAGTGCGGCGCGCTTCAAGATGTCGCGCCAGGCGCTTTGCAGATCGAGCACATGCACCTCGGGAAAGCGCGGCGCCAGCGACAGCTCCACATGCACCTGGGCACGCAGGTAATCGCGGCCGAGTTGCGGCAGCTCGGCGATGCGCTTCGCCGCCAGCTTCATCTGCTCGTATTCCAGCAGGCGGCGCACCAACTCTGCGCGCGGGTCTTCACCTTCTTCGCCGTGTGCCACCTTTTTGGGCGGCAGTAGCATGCGCGACTTGATCTCGATCAACATCGCCGCCATCAGCAAATACTCGGCCGCCAGCTCCAGGTTGCTGGCCCGGATCTCCTCCACGTAGCTCAGATATTGGCGGGTCACGGCCGCCATCGGGATGTCGAGAATGTTGAAGTTTTGCTTGCGTATCAGGTAGAGCAGCAGATCCAGTGGGCCCTCGAAGGCCTCCAGGAACACCCGCAAGGCGTCGGGCGGAATGTACAAATCGTGCGGCAGCGCAAACAGCGGTTCGCCGTACAGCCGCGCCAGCGCCACCCGATCGACCGCCGCCGGTAAGACCGCGCCCAGCCCCCCAGGCATGGGTTCCAGCGTGGCGGCGTGGCTTGGCATGGGAGACAGACGCGGGCGATCTCAACCCGGTTCAGCTTGGGTCGGTCTTGGTCTGGTAGACGTAGGACTTTTGGGGCACGACAGCCGAGTCGGCCTGGGTCTTGAATTCGCGGTCAATCTGCTTGTCCCACAGCAGGGCACGACCACGCCGCTGCGACTGTTCCAGCTCGGGGTTGTCCGCCTTGAGTTGGTTCAGGAAGTTGGTGACGTCGGAAGTGTAGTGGGGGCGGGCAAAGAAGGACATGGCGCTGCCTAGCAAAACCATGAGTTTACCGGGCGGGCTCTTTTTTCCGCTGGGTGGTGCCATTGGTGGCGGTGCGGTGGGGCGTTCAGCTGCAGGTGTGCAGACGCTTGGCAAAGCCCGAGCGCTGGACCAAGGAGAGCGGCTGTGGGTTCAGATTCGTCATGCCCAGCGTGCCGCCGCGCTTGGTGATGGCCTTGTGCAGTTGCTCCAATGCGTCCAGCCCGGTGGTGTCGAGGGAGATCAGGCGGGTGGCGTCAAGCAACACATGCACAGCGCCAGGCGCCTGCTCCACCCGCGCCACGATCGGGTCGATCTTGGCGAGCGCGCCAAAAAACAGCGAGCCGTAGAGCGCAAAGGTGAGCTGGCCTGCACTTTCTTGCACCGGGTCGGCGCGGAAGATCTCGCTTTGTCGCCGCACAAAAAGTACCACCGCCAGCACCAAGCCAAGCTCCACCGCCACGGTGAGGTCGAACACGATGGTGACCAAGAAGGTGGACACCATCATCAGCCGGTAGTGGTTACTGAAGTGCTTGAGGCGACCGAACTCGCGCCATTCGCCCATGTTCCAGGCCACGAAGATCAGCACGCCAGCCAGCACCGGCAGCGGAATGTGCTGGGCCAGCGGCGCGGCCAGCAGCACCACCAGCGCCAGCGAGAGCGCATGCACGATGCCGGCGATGGGTGAGGAGGCACCGGCGCGGATGTTGGTCACGGTGCGGGCGATGGTGCCGGTGGCGGGCATGCCGCCAAAGAAGGGCACCACCAGGTTGGCCACACCCTGCGCCATCAGCTCCTGGTTCGGGTCGTGCTTGGGGGTGTCGCTGAGCTGGTCGGCCACCCGGGCACACAGCAGCGACTCAATGGCGCCCAACGCCGCAATGGTCAATGTGGGCGTGACCAGCATCTTGGCGGTGTCCCAAGAGAAATTGGGCAGCGCAAACGCCGGCACGTTCTGCGGAATGCCGCCGAACCGGGTGCCCACCGTCTCCACCGGCATCTGCAGAAACCAGGCCAGCAAGGAGAGCGTGAGTAACGCCACCACCGGCGCAGGAATGCGCGAGGTGGCCTTGAGCGCGCTGACTGTGTTCACCTGCTCGAGCTGGCGGCGAAACTGGGAGTCCACCGCCCACAGCCGTGGCCAGACAAACAGCCCAACGATGCACAGCAGCCCCAGCCCCAGGGCGTAGAAGTTGATGCCGTGCAGGTGGCTGGTCAATGCACCGATCTGCGCAAAGAAATCGGCGGGCATCTTGGCGATGTCCAGCCCCAGCAGGTCGCGCACCTGCGACAGCGCAATCAGCACCGCAATGCCGTTGGTGAACCCGATCACGACACTCACCGGCACAAAGCGCACCAGCGTGCCCAGGCGAAACAAGCCGAGCAGAAACAGCAGCACACCAGCGCTGGCGGTGGAAATCAGCAGGTTCGCCACCCCGTAGCGATCGACGATGCCGTAGACAATGACGATGAACGCGCCAGCCGGCCCGCCAATCTGCACCGAGGTGCCGCCGAGTGCCGAGATGATGAAGCCGGCGATGATCGCGGTCCACAAGCCGGCCTCGGGTTGCAGTCCGCTGGCAATTGCAAACGCCATGGCCAGCGGCAGCGCCACGATGCCCACCGTGGCGCCCGCGCCGATATCCTTGAACAACCGCTCACGGCTGTAGCCGCGCATGTCTTGCAGCAGGCGGGGGCGAAACGGCGCAAGGGCCGGTAACTTCAGGCTCATGGCGGGCATGTTACCGATGGCAACGTTTCGTCAGGCTGACGCAGTGGGGGTGAAGAAGTCGGGGTTTACACCGAATTTTTAGATACTGCGAGCCTCGCCGCCGCCGCCATGACCGGATTTAAGCTTTCCTCGTCGCGCGCTTTCCCCCGCTTGGCGATCGCTCTGTTGGCGAGCCTGCTGCTCGCCGCCTGCAGTCCCCAGACCATCAGCGAACTGAAAGAGGGCATAGCCACCGAAGCCGATGTGGGCGAGCGCTTGGGTGCGCCCGAGGCGGTCTGGGACAGGCCAGACGGCGCGCAGATCTACAAGCACAACCGCCAGCCAGCTGGCCACGTCAACTGCATGATCGCAATAGGCGCCGACGGCAAGATGTCAGCGCTGCGCCAGGTGCTGACGCCGCAGAACTTCGCCCGCATCGCGCCCGGGATGCCGATGCAAGAGGTACGCCGCCTGTTGGGCAAGCCGATAAAGATCACCCCCTACGATCTCAAGCGCCAGACGCACCACGACTGGCGCTACCAAGACGGCCCGAACACCAGCGACTCAAAAATCTTCACCGTGGTGTTCGACAGCGACTTCAAGGTGGCGTCCACCGGCTCGGTGGTCGACCCGGCATTGCAGCCAAACTGTGCTTTGATCGCTGCGCAAAGCCAGCCCGCTGGAGTGCAAGCCTCTCATGGGCGCGGGCGGCCCACCTACAACACCGGGGCACCACCCATCAGTGCCAACACCAAGAAGATGATGAAGACCACGATGGCAATGTAGAAGAGGATTTTGGCGATGCCAGCGGTCGCCGCCGACACGCCGGAAAAGCCGAAGAAGCCAGCAATAAGCGACACCACGAAAAAATCAAACCCCATTGCAGCGTGGCTGACTCTTGTTGGTGGGTTGTTGGATGACGAGAGGGGACAGGCTGGAGTTCAGCGTTGGCTTTGCACTGTGCGGTCCAAGCCATTCGTGGCTTCCCAGGATCTGGCGTCGAACATGTTTCGTTGCCTCCAGATCGCCTTCGTCGATGTTGGCGCTGCCGGTGTTGTTGCCTTGTCGTTGCAAACGGGACGGGCTTGCGCTGTGAGAAAGAATTCAGTCAGACGCCGCGCAGCCGCTTCCAATCGTCCAATGCGGGCGGCAGCACCAGCAGCAGCAGCAGCGCGGCCAGCGGCACGGTGCTGAAGTAGCCCAGGTGCTTGAAACCCAGCGCGCCCGCCACACCACCACCGAGGAAGCAGACGATCAGCTGCAAGTGCACCCGCAGCCGTTGTCGGTCCGCGCGCACCCTTGGCAAACCGGGGCGGCGGTTCACAAACAGCAATTTGCCCAGCTCGATGCCCAGGTCGGTCACCAAACCGGTGACGTGGGTGGTGCGGATGCGCGCCTTCGAAATCTTGGTGATGACCGCGTTTTGCAGACCCATGATGAAACACAGCAACACCACGGTCAGCGGCACCAGCACCGCCTGCAGCAGGTCGAGTGAGGCACCAAACAGGCCGAATACCAGCAGCAACGCGGCTTCCAGCATGAGCGGCAGGCCGTAGGCGCTGCGCAGCGCTTGCCGCATGCCCCAGTTCACCAGCCAGGTGGTGCAGACAGCGCCCAACAGAAAAGACAACAGAGCGACCAGCCCAGCCAAAACCAGCCCCGCCCGACCGAGCACCAGGTTGTCGGCCAGGGACGACACGATGCCGGTCATGTGCGAGGTGTAATACCCCACCGCCAGCCAGCCACCCGCATTGACCGCCCCGGCCACAAAGGCCAGCACCGAACCGAGCTTCAGATCGCTTTGCGGCGTGCGCTGCAAGCTGGTGAAGCCGCGGATCGGTTCGAACATCGGGTGCGTGCCCCTTAGCGCACCCGCAGGCCCGGCGAAGCACCCGGCCAGGGCTCCAGAATGTGGATGCCCGGCTGCGCCTTTTCGTCGCCATGGCTGGCGGCCAGCACCATGCCTTCGCTGACACCAAACTTCATCTTGCGCGGCGCCAGGTTGGCGACCACCACGGTGAGCTTGCCCACAAGCTCTTCCGGCTTGTAGGCGCTGGCGATGCCGCTGAACACGTTGCGGGTTTTGCCCTCGCCCACATCGAGCGTGAGACGCAGCAGCTTGGTCGAGCCTTCGACCGCCTCGCAATTGACGATCTGGGCGATGCGCATGTCGATCTTGCTGAAGTCGTCGATGGTGATGGTCTCACCGATGGCCTCGCCGCCGGGCAGGGCCTTCGGCGCTTCAGGCGCTGGTGGCGGTTCGAACAGCGCATCGAGCTGCTTCAATTCGACCCGCTGCAACAGGTGCCGGTAGATGCCGATGGCGTGTCCCGCGCCGAGGAGGCGGCTGGCGTCGGCAAAGGCCAGTGGCTCAATCTTGAGGAAATACTCAACCTGCTGCGCCAGCGCCGGCAGCACCGGCTTGAGGTAAAGCGAGAGCAGGCGGAAGGCTTCGATGCAAGCGCTGCACACGTCTTGCAGTCGGCCATCCATGCCGTCTTGCTTGGCCAACTCCCACGGCTTGTTCTGGTCCACATAGGCGTTGACCCGGTCCGCCAGCTGCATGATTTCGCGCAGCGCCTTGCCGGTCTCGCGCTCGGCGTAGAGCTCGACGATCTGCGGCGCAGCGCTTTTAAGGTGGTCGAGCAAAGCGCCACCATCGGCCGAGACAGCGCCCAGCTGGCCGTTGAAGCGCTTGGCGATAAAGCCTGCGGCGCGGCTGGCGATGTTGATGTATTTGCCCACCAGGTCGCTGTTGACCCGCAGCAGGAAGTCTTCCGGGTTGAAGTCGACGTCTTCGTTTTTGCCGCTGAGCTTGGCCGCCAAGTAGTAGCGCAGCCACTCGGGGTTCATGCCCAGGCTCAGGTACTTCAGTGGGTCCAGGCCGGTGCCCCGGCTCTTGCTCATCTTCTCGCCGTTGTTGAGGGTGAGAAAGCCGTGAACGAACACCGCGTTGGGCACCTTGCGGCCGCTGAACTTGAGCATGGCCGGCCAGAACAGGGTGTGGAAGGTGATGATGTCTTTGCCGATGAAGTGGTACTGCTCGGTGGTGGGGTCGGCCATGAAGGCGTCGTAATCGACCCCGATCTTGCCGAAGTGGTTCTTCAACGAGGCCAGATAGCCGATCGGCGCGTCGAGCCACACATAGAAATACTTGCCCGGTGCATCCGGGATTTCAATGCCGAAGTAGGGCGCGTCGCGGCTGATGTCCCAGTCGCCCATCTTGGGTTTGCCGTCGGGGCCAGGCTCGATCCACTCGCTGATCTTGTTGAGCACCTCGGGCTGCACCGCACCGCTCTGCGTCCACTGTTCAAGAAACGCCAGACAGCGCGGATCGGACAGCTTGAAAAAGAAATGCGCCGAGCTTTTGAGCACCGGCTTGGCGCCCGACAGCGCCGAATACGGGTTGATGAGTTCGGTGGGACTGTAGACCTTGCCACAGACCTCGCAGTTGTCGCCATACTGGTCTTTGGCGTGGCAGTTCGGGCACTCGCCTTTGATGAAGCGGTCCGGTAAAAACATGTTTTTCTCGGGGTCGAAAAACTGCTCGATGCTGCGGGTCTCGATCAGGTCGCTGGCCTTGAGCGCGCGGTAAATGTCTTGCGCCAGCTGGTGGTTCTCGGGGGCGTCGGTGCTGTGCCAGTTGTCAAACGCGATGTGAAAACCATCCAGATAAGGCTTACGGCCGGCGGCGATGTCCGCCACGAACTGCTGTGGCGTCTTGCCGGCCTTTTCGGCCGCGATCATGATCGGCGCGCCGTGGGCATCGTCGGCGCAAACGAAGTGCACCTCGTGGCCGCGCATGCGTTGATACCGCACCCAGATGTCGGCCTGGATGTACTCCATGATGTGACCGATGTGGAAATGGCCGTTGGCATACGGCAGGGCGGTGGTGACGAACAGGCGTCTCGGCTGGCTCATGGGGGCATTCTCAAGCGGGGGTAACCCACGATTTTAGGTTGCCCGCCAGATGCGCCATGGTCTGTTGCGATAGCTCGCAAAGACCAAGAACGCCCCCGCGCCGGGTTTATCGGGTCGCGTGAGCCCAGGCGTAGACTCGACGCCGCAGCCGTAGAACCTGCCGCACCGTCGGGTCGTTGCTTTTGCATGGTGCTTTTTCGCGCCTTCCCCACATGAATTTTCCGAGGAGAACCGCCCCATGGCTGTTGATCAACAAGCGCTGCTGAACGCCCTGCAGGCCGTGACCGACCCGAACACGCACCAGGACTTTGTATCCACCAAAGCCTTGCGTAACCTGCAAATCACCAACGGCGATGTGTCCTTTGATGTCGAGTTGGGCTACCCGGCCAAAAGCCAGATGCCGGCGCTGCGCCGCGCTCTGGTCGGCGCGGCCAAGGCGGTGCCCGGTGTGGACAACGCCTCGGTCAATCTCACGTTCAAAGTCCAGGCGCACGCAGTGCAGCGCGGCGTGCAGCTCATGCCCAATGTCAAGAACATCATTGCGGTGGCTTCGGGCAAGGGCGGCGTAGGCAAAAGCACCACGGCGGTCAATCTGGCACTGGCGTTGGCAGCAGAAGGCGCCAGCGTCGGCATTCTGGATGCCGATATCTATGGCCCCAGCCAGCCGACCATGATGGGTGTGCAGGGTCGGCCCGAGAGCAGCGATGGCAAGACCATGGAGCCGATGGAGAACTACGGCGTGCAGGTGATCTCAATCGGCTTCCTGGTGGACCGCGACGAGGCCATGGTCTGGCGCGGTCCGATGGCCACGCAGGCGCTGGAACAGCTGCTGCGCCAGACCAATTGGCGCGACCTCGACTATCTGATTGTTGATATGCCACCAGGCACCGGCGACATCCAGCTCACGCTGTCGCAGCGGGTGCCGCTGACCGGCGCTGTGATTGTGACAACGCCACAAGACATCGCGTTGATTGATGCGCGCAAGGGCATCAAGATGTTCGAGAAAGTGGGCGTGCCCATCCTGGGCATTGTGGAGAACATGGCTGTGCATGTGTGCCAGAACTGTGGCCATGTTGAGCACATTTTTGGTGCCGACGGCGGCAAGAAGATGGCAAAAGAGTTTGATATGGACTACCTGGGCGCGTTGCCGCTCAACATGAGTATTCGCGTGCAGGCCGACAACGGCATGCCCAGCGTGGTGGCCGACCCCGATGGCGAGATCGCTGGTCTGTACAAAAGCGTGGCGCGCCAGGTGGCGATCAAGGTGGCGGCCAAGGTGAAGGATTTTTCGAGCAAATTTCCCACGATCAAGGTGTCCAAGAACACCTGAAGCGCTCGGCCGAAGAGGCCCGTCGGCCTCAAAGATTGGGCGGCAAACGGGTTTTTGGTGATCCCCCCTTTGGGTTGTCCAAACAGTTGGCGCGACCGCTTGACGTTTTGGGTGCGTTTGGGGCGCCGCCGGCTCTTTTCTGGCCTTGACAGGGCTTTGGTGTGGGGCCGCCAACCCGTCACGCGGCGATCCATCTGTGATCCAGTTCCCGAGCGCGACGTATTTGGGGTTTTGCGGGTGCGCCGAAGGTTAATCTTTGCGCCGCACCGACCGATAAAACATGGCAGTGACTTGCCCATGTTCGGGCTGGCCATCAACTGTTGACCGATCAACTCCGTTCCTCGGACCAAAATACCCATGCGAAATTTACCCAAGTCCCGGCTCTTGCAAAAGACTTGGCTGGCTCAACGGCCACGGCGGCTGATTTCAAAGACTTTGGGGGCGTGCCTCGTGGGTGCCCTCCTGGGGGGCGCTGGGGCCGCTCAGGCTGAGGACCCAACGTTGCTGAGCCTGGAAGAGCTGATGCGGGTGGAGGTCAGCTCGGCCGCCAAGAAGCCGCAGCAGCTTGCGGATGTGAGCACGGCCATTTATGTGATTGGGCGCGAGGAAATTCGCCGCTCTGGTGCCACCAGCCTCCCCGAGGCCCTCAGGCTGGCGCCCGGGGTGCAGGTTTCGCGTATCGACGGCAGTCGCTACGCTGTGGGCATTCGCGGTTTCAACAGCCGGTACAGCGGCAATTTGCTGGTTTTGCTTGATGGCCGAGTCCTCTATTCACCGATGTACAGTGGCACCTTGTGGGAAGCGCAGGATGTGGTGCTGGAGGACGTGGACCGCATCGAGGTGATCCGCGGGCCTGGAGGCACCTTGTGGGGGGCCAACGCGGTCAACGGCGTGATCAACATCATCACCCGTCGGGCCGAGGACACCCAGGGCGGTCATGCCGAGCTGCGCGCAGGCAACTTGGAGCGCACAGCGCTGGTGCGCCAGGGTGGAGCGCTTGCCAATGGGGGCCATTGGCGCGCCTATCTCAAGCTGGACGATCACGGTCCGCTTGACACATCCGCCGGGCTGAAAGCCCACGACGCCTGGAAGCAAAAGCGCGTCGGCTTGCGCGCCGACCTGAAGCCAGCCGATCGCGACACGTTCACGGTGCAAGGCGATGTTTTTGACACCCGCGCTCAGGAGTCGGTCTTCTCCACCACGCTTTCTCCACCGGCCTCCAGCTATGTACCCGCGACAGGCCATTTTTCTGGCGGCAACCTGCTTCTGCGCTGGCAGCGCCTGCTGGGGTCGGACGGGTCCTGGCAGGTCCAGGCGTATGCGGACAGGTTTGAGTTGTCTGGAATCATCGTTGATCTTCGTGTCGATACCTTCGATCTGGATTTTCAGCGCCGCTGGAAGCTCAGCCCGGCGCATGAGCTGAACTGGGGTCTTGGATTTCGCCAGGTGAACAACGACTTCAGCGGCACCGACACGGTGTCGCTGCCAAATCTCCGCCGCTCAACCCAGTTGTTCAGCGCTTTCTTGCAAGACGAGATTCGGCTGCGCGACGCGCTCAGCCTGACCCTGGGCAGCAAGATCGAACACAACGACCACACTGGCGTCGAATGGCAGCCAAATGCCAGGCTGCTGTGGCGCGCCTCAGCCACCGACACAGTGTGGGCAGCGGTTTCGCGTGCGGTGCAAACGCCCTCGCCCTCAAGCTTGAATGGCCGGCTGCGCATCGTCAGTTTCGTCCCGATGCCAGCACCTATGCCTGACATGCCGGTTTTGTCTGGCATCAACGGCAACCCGAGCCTAGACTCTCAGGTGCTGCTGTCCCGAGAAATCGGCTACCGCGGTCAGATCACGCCAAAGCTCAGCTTGGACGTCAGCGCTTTCTACAACACCTATGACAATCTTTTTTCATTGGAACCCGAGCCGCCGATTTTTTTGCCATTCCCACAGGCCTATGCCCGAATCGGCAATGCCCTGCGTGCCACCACCTCTGGCCTGGAGCTCAGCACCAGCTGGCAGGCCATGCCGAGTTGGCGGCTGAAGGCGGGCTTCAGTGTGCTGAATATGAAGCTGCGTGCCAAGAACGGGGGTAGCGGCGAGAGCGCCTACGGCAAAGAAGGGTCTTCACCGCGTTACATGGCGCAGCTCCATTCCTCTCACAACCTGGGCCACAACCTTGAGCTGGACGCCCACCTTTACTACACCGGCCGTTTGTCAGAATTGGCGATACCGAGCCACACCCGCCTGGACCTGCGCTTGGGCTGGCGAGCCACGCCGGACCTGGAGTTGAGCCTGACGGGCCGCCACCTGTTGACCCGACGTCACGCGGAGTTCAGATCAAACGATTTGCTTCCCAGTCAAACGCCACCCAGCGTATTGGTGCAGGCCCGCTGGAAATACTGAACGTGCCTGTTGCCGGGGGATTTTGGCGCCCCACCGCCACTTGTCTGCTTCTGGCGTGTCTTTTTTTGGCCGCCGTGCCTGTGCGGGCGCAGTCGGTTGGTGAGGCGGTGGTGAAAGCGGGTTTTTTGTTGAATTTCGCCAAGTTCACCCAGTGGTCACGCCAGCGCGACAAGCTGTTGATGTGCTCGCCCTCGACGCAGGTGCTGGGGGGCCAATTTGCCTTGTTGCAGGGGCGCTTGGTGGACGGTCGCGATGTCGAGGTGCGCCAGGGGGTGGCGAACGCCGATTGGCGAGGTTGCGACCTGCTGTTTCTCACCGACTCTGATGAGGGCCGCGCCGATGTGATCCTGCGCGCGGTGGCCGGTATCCCGGTCCTCACGGTGGCCGATTTCCCAGGCTTCTTGCACCTGGGCGGCATGATGGTGCTGCGTCTGGAGGACAGCCGGGTGCGCTTCGATGTGAATCTGGTGGCGGTCGAGCGCGGCGGACTGGTGCTCAACAACCAAATGGTCAAACTCGCGGGAAGGGTGCTGCAATGAGCTGGCGCGACCTCTCCATTGTCCACAAGCTGGGGCTGCTGTTGGTGCTGAACACGGTGCTGGCGGTCTTGATGATTGCGGGCGTCTTCACTGTGGGCACGGCGATCGCCCGCTATCAGGAGAGGGGCGTTCAGCTGCTGGCTCTGGCCCAGGTGGTGGGCGAAAACAGCCGTGCGGCGCTGGCGTTCAACGATGCCGAGGGCGCGCGCCAGACATTGCTGGCGCTGCGCATGCAAGAGGACGTGGTGACAGCACAGCTCTATTCGGCTGACGGAAAGCCGTTCGCTCGAGCCGATTTTGGCGGGCGCATCGAATCCCCGTGGTTGTTTCAACTCGCCACCGTTTTACTGCCCCAGCAGGTGCAAGCGGCCTACACCCTTTTGGATAACGGCCAGGCGATTGGTCGCATCGAGGTGCAGGCCCATCTGGGGCAGCTGTGGTCGTCCCTGTTGCGCCACATCGCTGTCATGGCCTTCATCGGCGGCTGCTTGGCCGGTCTGGCGGTGTTCTATGGCGTGCGCCTGCGGCGCACCGTGAGCGATCCGATCCTGGCGCTCAAGCAGGTCACCCGCCAGGTGTCGGTGTCGCAGGACTATGCGATTCGAGCGGTAAAGGCCAGCAACGATGAAATTGGCGATCTGGTTGACGACTTCAACCGCATGTTGGCCGAGATTCAAGCACGCGATGTCGAGCTGCAGCGGGAGCGCAAATCGATGGAGCAGCGCACCCTGGAGATGAAAAATGCACGCGACGAAGCTGAGCGGGCCAACCGTGTCAAGTCGGAGTTTCTCTCCACCGTCAGCCACGAGTTGCGCACGCCGCTCACGGCAATCTCGGGTTCGCTGGGTCTGCTGCTTGGGGGCGCTGTGGGCGAGCTGCCGCCAGCGATCGCGCGGCTGCTGCAGGTGGCGCACAAAAACGGTCAGCGCCTGGCATTCCTGATCGATGACCTGCTGGACATGGAAAAGCTGTTGTCGGGCAAGCAGAGCTTTGCCATGCTTGGGCAGGAACTGATGCCCCTGTTGGAGCAGGCGTTGCAGGTCAATCAGGCTTACGCCGAACCTTTGGGTGTGCGGCTTGTGTTGGCTGAGCGCGGTGATGGCGCCTGGGTGTGTGTGGATGCCCAGCGCTTGCAGCAGGTGCTGGCCAATCTGCTGTCCAACGCCGCCAAGTTCTCGCCACGCGGTGCCTCGGTAGAGGTCTCGGTACAGCACCAGGGCGGCCGGGTTCGCGTGTCGGTGGCCGATCACGGCAGCGGCGTACCACTTGACTTCCAGGCGCGGATATTCGAGAAATTCTCCCAGGCTGATGCTTCGGACACACGCCAAAAAGGCGGCACAGGTCTCGGTCTGGCGATCACCCGCGAGCTCGTCGAACGCATGGGCGGGCAGGTGGGCTATGCCTCACAGCCTGGGCAGGGTGCTTGTTTTCACGTCGATCTGCCGCTGTGGCAGCTTGCGATGTCGCCGCCGGGGACGCGATATCCGTTGGCGCAGAGCCCTCCGTTGCGGGCGCCACGGATGCTGGTGGTGGAGTACGGTACCGACGTTGCGCGTCTGCTTACCCTCATGCTTATCCGTGCTGGCTACCAGGTGGACAGCGTCACCCACGCAGCGCAAGCACTGGCCATGTGCGAGCAGCATGTCTACGCAGCGGTCACGGTGGATTTGATGCTGCCCGACATGACTGGCCTCGATCTGATCCGCGTCTTGCGGGCGCAGCACGCGACGCACAAGCTGCCCATCGTGGTGGTGGCAGCCTGCATGCAGGAAGAGCGCCATGCCTATGTTGGTGACATGGCCAATATCGAGTGGCTGGCCAAGCCGATCGACCAGTCGCGCCTGCTTGGCGCGCTGCAGCGCCTCATTCGCGGCCCATCGCACGCGCCCACCCGGGTGCTGCATGTGGAGGACGACCAAACGGTTCACGAGATGGTGTGCGACATGGCGGGCATGGGCTTCAACTTCGAGCACGCCACCACCTTGCGCGAGGCGCGGGCCCGCATGTCGCTGGAGCGCTTCGATGTGGTGTTGCTTGATCTCAGCTTGCCCAATGAATCTGGCTGGGATCTCTTGCCCGAGATTCGTCGCCAACAGCCGGGTGCGCGCGTGGTGATCTTGAGCAGCGCCGAGCTGAGCGCCACCGAGGCCAAGCATGCCGATGCGGTGCTGCACAAAACGATGGTCACGCCGCGCGAGCTGATGGCGGCCATTGATGGACGCCATTGGGCCAACGATCAACCGAAGGAAATGCCATGAGTGCACTGCAACGGGTGCTTTACGTTGAAGACGAACCCGATATCCGCGTGGTGGCGCAGCTGGCGCTGGAAACCGTGGGCAGACTAACGGTCAAGATTTGTGCGTCGGGCGAGGAGGCGTTGCGCGAGGTGGCAGCGTTTCAACCCGAGCTGGTGCTGCTGGACGTGATGATGCCCGGCATGGACGGCCCAGGCACCCTGCGCGCGTTGCGCGAAAAACCGGAGCTGGCCAATGTGCCGGTGGTGTTCATGACAGCCAAAGTGCAGCCGGTGGAGATAGCGCAGTTCATGGCGCTGGGAGCGCTCGCGGTGATTGCGAAGCCCTTTGATCCGATGACCCTGGCCGACCAGGTGCGTGCGCTGTGGGAGGTCGCCCATGTTTGATTTCCAGGCGAGGGCCGGTCAGGACCTGCTGCCACCGCATCTGTTGCTTTTGCGACGCCAGTTCCTGGACAAGCTGCCCGCTCGCATGGGTGAGGTTCAGACGCTGTGGGCGCAATGGACGACCGCCGACACCGACGATGCCCGCGCTTGCGAGGCCTTGCACCAGTGCGTGCACAAGCTCTCCGGGTCCGCCGGTACGTTTGGTCTGTCCGAGGTGTCGCTGGTGGCGCGCGAACTGGAACAGGGTTTGTTCACGGCCCTTCGCAATGGCACCTGTGCCGATGCCGCCGCAGATGGGCAGCTGGGTCTAACCCACCAGCGCCTACAGGCGCTGGCGCGCTCCGCCTGTGCGTCATCTTTGGCGGTTGCCGAGGCCCAACCGAATCTGGATGGTCCCAAGCCTGCAAACCAGCGACCGGCTGGTGCCGAGCAGCAGGAGCCCTGGCGTGTTTTGTTGGTTGACGACGATCAGATGCTGCTGGAGGCACACGCCGCGGTACTTCTTGGTGCGGGCATGGAGGTCTTGACCCTGTGTCAACCCGAGCTGGTCCTGGCGACGGTGCGCTCCTTTAAGCCCGACGTGTTGCTGCTGGACGTCTACATGCCGGGCACCAGCGGCCCCGAGCTGGCCGCTGCGCTGCGCCGGGAAGAGTCTTTGCTGCACCTGCCCATCTTGTTTCTCTCTGGCGAAACCGACCTGACCCAGCAGCTGCTGGCTTTGAGCCTGGGCGGCGACGACTTCCTGATCAAGCCCTTGCAGCCGCAGCACCTCGTTGCTGCGGTCGGGGCACGGGCCAGCCGAGCGCGGCAAATTCTGGCGGTGCAACGTCGGCTGGAGACCACGCTGTACGAACGCGAACGCGAGCACCTCGCGCTTGATCACCATGCGATGGTCACCATTGCCGACCAGACCGGCGTCATCACTTACGCCAACGCGCTGTTTTGTCGCACCAGCGGCTTCACCGCGAGCGAACTGCAAGGTCAAACATTCCAGCAACTGCTCGGCGCCCAGGCGGACGCCAGTTTTGTGCAGTCGGTCTGGACCCTGCTGAAAGCAGGCCAGGTGTGGCGCGGCGAAATTGGCGGCCACCGCAAGGACGGTGGCCTGTGCTGGCTGGAGTCCACCGTGACCCCTTTTTTCGACGCGAATGGCCGGATCTACCAGGTGGTTGCGATCCAGACCGACATCACCCACATCAAGGCGGCTGAGGTGGCGTTGCGGCGCCAGCGGGACATGCAGCGTGTGATCAGCGTGGCAGCGGCTGCGCTCATGGGGGCTTCATACGAACAGACCGGTGCTGCTATCGATGCCGCATTGGGCGAAAGCGGCTCCCAGTTGGGTGCCGACCGGGCCTACCTGTTCACTTTTTCGAGCGACGCCCAACTGATGCGTGGCAGGCGAATCTGGAATGCGCCCGGCATCTCGGTGGACACCGAAGCCATGCTGGAGGCCGAGCTGGACGGCACACCCTGGATGCGCGAGCGCTTCCTGCGCGAGGGCGTGGTCTCGGTTGCCGATGTGTTGGCACTGCCGGACGAGGCCGCGGCCGACCGCGCGCTGTTGCAATCTCGGGGCATACGCGCCTTGCTTGTTTTGTCGGTACAGAAAGACGGTCTGCCATTCGGCTTCATTGGTTACAGCGCATCGAGCAACCCGCGCGAGTGGATGGCCGATGAGATCGAGTTGCTCAAGGTGTTGGCTGATGTGATGGGCGGCTCGATGGCGCGGCGGCGCGCGGAAGGCGCACTGCGCACCAGCGAAGCGCGGCTGAATTTTCTGGTGGCCTCCAGCCCGGTCACGATTTACACCGTCCAGGCGGCCCCGCCGCATGTTTTGACCTACCTGAGTCCCAACGTGAGCGAGCTCACCGCGCTGGATCCGAAGGCTTGGTGGCGCGAGCCAGACCGGCTGATCCAGGCGGTGCACGCCGAGGATCGCGAGCGCATGCGGCAACACTGGCCTGCTGTGCTGGCGCAGGGGCAGCACGCCGCCGAATACCGGCTGGACGCCGGCAATGGGCAGCACCGCTGGCTTCAAGACCAGTGTCTGCTGGTTCGCGACGGCAACGGTGTGCCCACCGAGCTGATCGGGTACTGGATGGACATCGACTCGCGCAAGTGCGCCGAGAACGGGCTGGCGCTGCTCAACCAGGAGCTGGAGCATCGGGTGGAGGCGCAAACCCGCAGCGTGATGGAGAGCGAGCGTTTCGCCCACGCCACCCTCGATGCAATGAGCGCAGGTGTGGTGATCCTGGACCAGCGGGGTGTGATCTTGGCCGCCAACCGCAGCTGGAGAAGCTTGGGAGACAAGGATCTGGTGCGCGAGGGTGGGAACTACCTTTTGCATTGCGAGCGCACCGGCGCGGACGCTTTGCCCGCCGGCCCCGCCCTGGCCGCCGGTATCCGCAGCGTGATCTGCGGCGGGCTTCCCAGCTTTCTGTGTGAATACAGCGACCACCTGCCACGCGAACAGCGGTGGTTCGTGTGCCGCGCTGAGCGCTTCTCTGGTGAGGGTGAGGTGCGAGTGGTGGTCTCGCACGAGAACATCACGCAGATGAAGTTGGTGGAGCGACAGCAACTGCGCTCGCAACGCCTGGAGAGCCTGGGCACGCTGGCCGGCGGCGTGGCGCACGATTTGAACAACGCACTGGCGCCCATTCTCATGGGCATGGGCATGCTTAAAGAGCAGTTTCCGCAGGAGGCCAGGCTGTTTGAGCTCATGCACGGCAGCGCCCGCCGAGGTGCCGACATGGTTCGCCAGCTGCTCACCTTTGCCCGCGGTGTCGAGGGCGATCGGGTACCGGTTCAGGTGTCGCGGCTGATCCAAGAGATCGAGAGTCTGGTGCAGGGTAGCTTCCCCAAGAACATCCAGCTGCTGTTGGACTGCGAGTCCGATGTGCCGCTGGTGGTGGGTGACGCCACCCAGTTGCACCAAATCCTCCTCAACCTGTGCCTCAATGCGCGCGACGCCATGCCCGAGGGCGGTCTAATCGCCATCAAGGTGCGCCGGGTGGAAATAGACGCCGTCTACGCCCGCGCGATCGAGAACGCCCGACCCGGCAGCTACGTTTTGCTGCGGGTGAGCGACACCGGATCGGGTATCGAACCAGAGATCCTGGACCGCATTTTCGACCCCTTTTTCACCACCAAGGCCGCTGACCGAGGCACCGGGTTGGGCCTGTCCACCCTGCTGGGCCTGGTCAAAAGCCACGGCGGTTTCTTGCAGGTGTATTCGCAGCCTGGGCAGGGCTCGACGTTTGCGGTTTACCTGCCGGCTGCCTTGTCGGGCGAAGCGCCTACGCTGCAGCCTGAAGACGTTGATGGCTGGCGCGGGCAGGGCGAGACCGTCGTGTTTGTTGACGATGAGGCGGCGGTGCGTGAGGTTGGGCGCTCCGTGCTGGAACGGCTGAATCTGCGCGCGGTGCTGGCCACCGATGGTGCCGATGCGTTGATTCAGATTGAGGCGCACCGGTGCGAGGTGCGAGTGGTCATCACCGACCTGCACATGCCGCACGTGGACGGGCTCGCCCTTGTGCTCGCACTTCGGCGCACATTTCCCAGCTTGCCGGTGGTGCTGGCCAGCGGGCGCGTCGACGAATCCGTGTCCAAGGCCATGGAGGCCCTGGGGGTTGTGGCGAGGCTAGACAAGCCGTTTACCGAGGTGCAACTGAGCCGTGTGTTGCGCGCTTTGCTGCGCAACGGTAGCGAGCGCCAAGCCCGCTAGCCAGACTGTGCCCGCGCAGCGCGGCTGAGTTAGCGTCACGCGCAGCCGTCATGACAAACGCCAATTGAGCAGTCTATGCCGCCGACCCCGAGACTGCTGCACTTCACGCGCGGGAAAGCAAAGGCTGGGCCTTGGACCGCCGCGCTTCGCCCAGGCTGACAAGAGGGGTTCACGCGCCGGGGCTTGGTTGGGACAAACGTTAGGGCTGGACCGGATCCCCAATGGGCTGGGCTTGGCTTAAAGTGGGAGTCCTTATGCAAAGCGATTCACATACAGCCCCCGAGCGGGCCAGCCGCCCCGCGATCGATGTCGATGTGGTGATGCGGCGCGAGCCGGTTCAAGGGCCCATGGCCCGGTGGCAGCCTTGGCGTTGGGTGCTGGCCGATGTCCTGCCCACCCGCGAACCCCATTGGGTCGACGGCGCTGACCCTCTGCCATGCGAGCCCCGCGCAGTGGAGCCGCTGCCCGGCGCGACCGCCATCGCAGGCGCTGCTTATTGGCTCTTTGCCGGTCACCGTGTCACGCTGTTTCGCGACGACACCGAAGGTTACTACCTCAATACCACCAGCCCCAGCCCATGTTTCTGGGTGTTCTGGCGGCTCGATGACGCGCGCACCGTTGGCGGTGAGCCGATGGCGGTGCCGCAGATCGTCACCTTGAGTTACCACGACGCTGGCCGCTGGCTCGATGCGCAGGAAAAGGTGGAGCAGGTGGCAGCTCCCGCGCCGGTGGTCGGGTGGCTGGCCGATTTTGTTGCCGAGCACCACCGGGTGGAACCCAAGCGCCGCCAGCGCCCCGTCAGTTTTCAGCCGCTGACCGATCGCTTCGGCCAGCCAGTGCGGATTTCGACCGAAAAACTGCGGGGGCCGCGCCCGCCGGAATCGCGCTCATGACCTTGCGCATCGGCATCAGCGCCCGCCTGCTGCACGACCCGCCGCCGGGCCTGGGTTTGCCGCAGAAGCGGCTGCAGTTTCTGGAAAGCTCCATGGCGCACTGGATCATGGCGCACGGCGCGATCGCACTCATGGTTCCCTTCATCGACGAAGGAAGCCCACTGTCGGACAACCACGCTCCCGTCAGCGACATTGTCGATTTGCTTGACGGCCTGGTGCTGCAAGGCGGCATTGACATTTGTCCAGAAGCCTACGACGGCACCCCGGCTGACCCAGCCTGGGCAGGCGACGCCATTCGCGACCGCTACGAGCTCGCGCTGTTGCGTGCCTTCCTTGCAGCACGCAAACCGGTGCTGGGCATCTGCCGTGGCGCGCAACTGATCAACGTCTGCTTCGGCGGCACGCTGGTGCAAGACATTCCCAGCATGTGTCCCGGTGCGCTGGACCACCAAGACACGCTGCGCTACGACCGGCTGATGCACGAGGTGGCGTTCGCGCCTGGTTCTTCGCTGGCGGCCATGTACGGCGGCGAGTGCCAGCACCAGGTCACCAGCATCCACCACCAGTGCGTGGACCGGCTTGGATTCGGCCTCGTGGTGGAAGCGCGCAGCCCGCGCGACGGCATCGTAGAGGCGATTCGGCACAAGGGCCCGGGCTTTGTGTTGGGCGTTCAGTGGCACCCTGAGTTTCACCTCAAGCCTGGGGAAGAAACCCAGGGCCTGCTGGACAGTGGGCCGATGATGAAGGCGTTTCTGGACGCCGCATGTGTCCGCGCCGACCGCCACCGCGCCAGGGCGGCGCAGAATGCCGCTCAGGAGAAAAACTGACATGGCAGCCGAAGACGACAATTTTTTCAGCCGCTGGTCGCGCCGCAAGGTGCAGGTGCGCAGCGGCGAAGTCCCGACTGCTGAGCCACCTGCGCCGGTGGTGGCCCGCGCCGCCGCGCCCCTCGCTGCGGTCGCGCGCCCAGAGCCCGCGCCCTCGGAGGCAGCCCCGCCACCACTCACGCTGGAGGATGTGGCCGATCTCACACCCGAGTCCGATTTCAAGGCCTTTGTGGCGCGCGGCGTGTCACCCGAGGTGCGCAACGCGGCGGTGAAGAAGTTGTTTGCCGACCCCCATTTCAATGTGATGGATGGGCTGGACATCTACATCGACGACTACTCCCAGCCCAGCCCGCTCTCCGCCGCCATGATGGCCAAGATGGTGGGCGCGCAGTTTCTCAAGCTGGTGGATGACCCAAACGAGGTCAAGCCGCCAGCAGTCCCCGCCGCCACAGTCCTTGGTCCCGCCCCCGACTCCGTGGCCGAGTCCCCCTCGGTCACCCCGCCCAGCAATGCGGGCACCGAGCCCGTGCCAGCCCCCAACCAGACCCCACAAGATGACCACGCTGATCTGCAACTGCAACCAGACCATGCCCCTGAACGCGAAAGCGCTGGGCGAGGCACTGGATGAAGACCTGACGCTGCACACCACGCTGTGCCGCCGCGACGCGCCCGCATTTCAAAAAGCCAGCCGCAACCCCGACGATCTTGTGGTCGCCTGCACCCAAGAAAGCCGCCTCTTCACCGAGCTGGCTACCCAGACCGAGGGCGCGGTGTCGCTCGATGTGCGGCCGATTCGCTTCGTCAACATCCGGGAAACCGGCGGTTGGGGCCGCGAGGCGAAAGACGCCACGCCCAAGATGGCGGCGCTGCTGGCGATGGCGCGCCTACCCGACCCCGAGCCAGTGACCACGGTGAGCTTCCAGAGCTCAGGCCGGTTGCTGATCATCGGCGTGCTGGAAGACGCCGAGCGCGCTGCCGAACAGGTGAGCGATGTGCTCGACGTGACGCTGCTGGCCACCGGCGGCTCTGGTATGCAGGCGCGGCGCTATCCGGTGCTGGCGGGCGACGTCGAGCAACTCACCGGCTGGCTCGGCGCCTTCACCCTGCTGCGCAGCACCAGCAACCCGATCGACCTTGATCTGTGCACCCGCTGCAATGCCTGTGTGGTGGCCTGCCCCGAGGGTGCGATTGGCCTGGACTACCAGATCGACATGGACCGCTGCAGTTCCCACCGCGCCTGCCTCACTGCCTGCGAGGCAGTGGGCGCGATCCAGTTCGGCCGCGCGCCAACCGAACACGAAGACAACTTTGACATGGTGCTCGATCTGCGGGCCAGCCCCGCTTTCAGCCAGCACGCGCTGCCGCAAGGCTATTTGCACCTGCCAGCTGGCCTGAGCGATCTCAAGGCCATGAATACGCTGATTCGCTTGCGCGAGCTGGTGGGCGAGTTCGAGAAACCGAAGTTCTTTCAATACAAGGCCAATATCTGTGCTCACGGGCGCAACACCCAGGTGGGTTGCAACGCGTGTGTGGAGGTCTGCTCGGCCCTTGCCATCGCGAGCGACATCAAGCGCAATCAGATTGTCGTCAACCCCAACCTCTGCGTGGGATGCGGGGCCTGTACCACCGTCTGCCCGACCGGTGCCCTCAGCTTCGCTTACCCGCGCGCCAGCGAGCAGGGCGTGAAGCTGCGCACGCTGCTCACCACCTACCAAAAGGCGGGTGGCAAAGACGCGGCGCTGCTGCTGCACAGCCAAGCAGCTGGGGCCGATCTGATCAGCGATCTGGGCCGGTTGGCGATGCTCGACAAAACCATGCGCGGCGTGCCGGCGCGGGTGATCCCGCTGCCGCTGTGGCACACCGCGTCCACCGGGCTGGATCTCTGGCTCAGCGCCTTTGCCTACGGCGCATCGCAGGTCTGGGTGCTGATGACCGGCGAAGAAGCACCGCAGTACCGCGACGCGGTGCGCGAACAAATGGCGGTGGCGCAAGCGCTGGTAAATGGGCTGGGCTACACCGGGGCACATTTTCGGGTGATCGAAGTGCGCGACGCACGCGACCTGCCAGCGCTCGACGCGGCGCTGGGCACGAAGCCAGCGCAGAGCGTGATGCGGCGCGCCAGTTTTGCGGTGCAAGCGGAAAAACGCGCCACCCTGGAACTGGCGCTCGACCACCTGCTACAAGACAGCGCCCGTTTCACCGAGCGGCCTGCCGAAATTGCCCTGCCAGCGGCTTCGCTGTTGGGCAGTATCCAGGTTAACCGCGACACCTGCACGCTGTGTCTGAGCTGCGTTAGCGCCTGCCCGGCAGCAGCCCTGCAAGACAACCCCGACAAGCCGCAGCTGCGGTTCATCGAGAAGAACTGCGTGCAATGCGGTCTGTGCGCCAGCACCTGCCCAGAGCACGCGATCACGCTGCAGCCACGTCTGTGGATCAGCGACGAGCGCAAGCTGCCGCGCGTGCTCAACGAGGCCCAGCCTTATGGCTGCGTGCGCTGTGGCAAGGCGTTTGGCACGCTCAAGGGCGTCGAGTCGATGCTGGGCAAGCTGGCGGGCCATGCCATGTTCAAGGGCGATGCGCTAGAGCGGCTGAAGATGTGTGGCGACTGCCGTGTGGTCGACATCTTCTCCAGCCCAGAGCAAGCTCGCGTCACCGATCTCTGACCCACTGACCGATTGACCCGCCATGCATCCCACCCTCCCTCCAACCCTGGTCATGAGCTCCGCTCTTGATGAGGAAACCGCCCGTGCCGAGATCTACGGCCTGCTCGCTGCGCTCTATTACGCAGCGCCTTCGGCCGAGCTGATGGCGCAGCTGCGCGTCGCCGTCACCGAGGCGCCTGCCGCTGGTGGATTTCTGGAAGAACCTTGGCGCGTCTTGGTGTCTGCCGTGCGCGCGCTCGACGATCAAGCGGTAGCCGACGAATACGACGCGCTGTTCGGCGGCGTGGGCAAGCCGGAAATCTATTTGTTCGGCTCGCACTACCTAAGTGGATTTCTGAATGAGAAGCCGCTGGCCCAGTTACGTGGCGACCTGGCCGCCCTCGGCCTGGGGCGCGACGAACGCATGCCCGAAACCGAAGACCACATCGCCTACCTGTTCGAGGTGATGCGCTACCTGATCGCGGGTGATGACGTGGCAGTGGCCAATCTCTCGCAACAACGCCAGTTTTTCACGACCCATCTACAGCCTTGGGTGGATGCGATGGGCCAGGCTATTTCGGCGCATCCCAAGGCGCGGTTTTACGCCGCCCTCGCGGCCTTTACCTGTGCTTTTGCCAGCGTGGAGACCCAGGGCTTCGACATGCTCAATTGAGCCGGAGAATTTCTTGGGCTGTCGCGCACGAACCACAGTTGCGCGTCTTAGGGTATTTCCCCAGCCTCGACAGGCAACTGGCACGCTAAATTTAGGAAGTACAAAAAACCCGCACATGTGCCGTCTGCCCAGGGCAGCATACGCGTTACCCAGGAGACATGCATGTCCCAGAATTCCCCAAAACTCAGTCGCCGCACCTTGTTCGTCGGCGCCTCCACCGTGGGCGCGCTGGCTGCGGTGGCCACCGTCTTGCCCAAAGCGAAATCGGGCAGTGCGGCGACACCAATGGCTGCGAAACCGCCACCGCCTGAGCGTGGTGGTGGCTATCACCTGAGCGAGCATGTCAAGCAGTATTACAAGACCACGATGATCTGATCCCCTCCGGAGCACCTCCATGTTGTTGACCAAAAAGTCTTCCAGTGCGCATGGCGCACGCCCCCACACTTCGCTGGTGCACAGCCTGCAGCGAGGTTTGTCTGCCGCCCTGCCCACAATGGACCGGCGTGGTTTCTTGCGTCGCTCCGGTTTGGGGGTCGGCGTGGGTCTGGCGGCAAGCCAGCTGCTGCTGGTGAAAAAGGCCGACGCTGCAGCCAGCGGCGCAGCCACCGAGGGCGGCAAGATTGAGGTGCGGCGCACTATTTGCACCCATTGCTCGGTGGGTTGCGCCACCGATGCGATCGTGCAAAACGGCGTCTGGATTCGCCAGGAGCCTGTGTTCGACTCGCCCATTAACCTGGGAGCTCACTGTGCCAAAGGCGCTGCCCTGCGTGAGCATGGCCACGGCGAATACCGCCTGCGCTACCCGATGAAGCTGGTCAACGGCAAGTACCAGCGCATCAGCTGGGACACCGCGGTGGAAGAAATTACGACCAAGATGAAGGCGTTGCGCGAAGCCAGCGGCCCCGACTCGGTGTATTTCGTCGGCTCGTCAAAGCACAACAACGAACAAGCCTACCTGTTGCGCAAGTTCGTGAGCTTTTGGGGCACCAACAACTGCGACCACCAGGCGCGCATCTGCCACTCCACGACGGTGGCCGGTGTGGCCAACACCTGGGGTTATGGCGCCATGACCAATTCGTACAACGACATGCAGAACAGCAAGTGCGCGTTGTACATCGGCTCCAACGCCGCTGAGGCGCACCCGGTGTCCATGCTGCACATGCTGCATGCCAAGGAAATTGGTTGCAAGATGATCGTGGTTGATCCGCGCTTCACCCGCACGGCAGCCAAGGCGGACGAGTTCGTGCGCATCCGCTCCGGTACCGACATCCCGTTTCTTTTTGGTGTGCTGTATCACATCTTCCAGAACGGCTGGGAAGACAAGCAGTACATCAACGACCGTGTTTACGGCATGGAAGCCATCAAGACCGAGGTGCTGGCCAAGTGGACGCCCGACAAGGTGGAAGAGGCCTGTGGTGTGGGCGAGGCGCAGGTGCTCAAGGTAGCCAAAATGATGGCTGAAGCCAAGCCTGCCACCATTGTTTGGTGCATGGGCCAGACGCAGCACACGATCGGCAACGCCATCGTGCGCGCGTCGTGCATCCTACAGCTGGCGCTGGGCAACGTGGGCAAGAGCGGCGGTGGTACCAACATCTTCCGCGGTCACGACAATGTGCAGGGCGCAACCGACGTCGGCCCCAACCCCGATTCGCTGCCCGGCTACTACGGTTTGGCGGAAGGCTCGTGGAAGCACTTCGCCAAGGTGTGGGGCGTGGAATACGACTGGATCAAAGCGCGGTATACCGGCGGCAACATGACCAAGCCGGGCATCACCGTTTCGCGCTGGATCGATGGTGTGTTGGAGAATAACGAGCTGATCGACCAAGACTCCAACCTGCGCGGCGTGTTCTTCTGGGGCCATGCACCGAACTCACAGACCCGCGGTCTGGAGATGAAGCGGGCGATGGACAAGTTGGATTTGCTGGTGGTGGTCGATCCCTATCCCTCGGCCACCGCCTCGATGGCGGCCATGCCTGGCAAGCTGGAAGACCAGAACCCCAACCGCGCGGTGTATTTGTTGCCAGCGGCCACGCAGTTTGAAACCAGCGGTTCGTGCACCGCGTCCAACCGATCGCTACAGTGGCGCGAGAAGGTCATTGAGCCGCTCTGGGAGAGCCGCAGCGATCACATGATCATGCACCAGCTCGCTGAGAAGCTGGGCTTTGCCGCCGAGTTGTCGAAGAACTACAAGATGCAAAAGGTGAAGGGCATGGATGAGCCCGTGATCGAGGACATCCTGCGCGAAATCAACGCCTCGGTTTGGACCATCGGCTACACCGGCCAGAGTCCTGAACGCCTCAAGGCCCACATGCGCAACATGGCGGCGTTCGACGTCAAAACGCTCAAGTGCAAAGGCCAGGTGATTGACAAAGAGACCGGCTATGACATGAGCGGTGACTATTTTGGTCTGCCTTGGCCTTGCTTCGGCACGGCCTCCCTCAAGCACCCTGGCTCGCCCAACCTGTACGACACCTCCAAACACGTGATGGATGGTGGGGGCAATTTCCGCGCCAACTTCGGTGTGGAGAGAGAAGGCGTGAGCCTGCTGGCCGAGGATGGCTCGCACTCGCTGGGCTCAGAGATCACGACCGGCTATCCAGAGTTTGACCATGTGCTGTTGAAAAAGCTGGGCTGGTGGGGCGACCTCACGTCGGCCGAGCAGATCGCAGCCGAGGGTAAGAACTGGAAGACCGACTTGTCCGGAGGCATCCAACGCGTGTGCATGGCCCACGGCTGCCATCCGTTTGGAAATGCCAAGGCCCGCGCTGTGGTCTGGAACTTCCCCGATGCAGTTCCCCAGCACCGCGAACCAATCTACGGTATTCGCCCCGATCTGGTGGCCAAATACCCCAGCCATGACGACCAGAAGACCCGCTGGCGCCTTCCCGTTCTGTACAAGTCGCTGCAGCAGAAGAACGTGGACGACAAGCTCCACGAGAAATTCCCGTTGATCATGACCTCTGGGCGATTGGTGGAGTACGAGGGCGGCGGCGAGGAAACCCGTTCCAATCCCTGGCTGGCCGAACTGCAACAGGAGATGTTCGTCGAGCTCAATCCTGCTGCTGCGTCGGCCCGAGGGATTCGCAATGGCGAGCGGGTCTGGGTGACCAGCCCGACTGGTGCGCGCATCAATGTGCAGGCGATGGTGACCGAGCGTGTGGGGGCCGACACGGTGTTCCTGCCATTCCACTTCTCTGGTCATTGGCAAGGCACCGATATGAAGGCCTACTACCCGAATGGTGCGATGCCCTTGGTTCGCGGTGAGGCGGTGAACACAGCGACCACTTATGGCTACGACATCGTGACCATGATGCAAGAGAGCAAGACCACGGTTTGCAACGTCGAAAAAGCCTGAGGAGATCACGATGGCACGAATGAAATTTATCTGTGACGCCGAGCGTTGTATTGAATGCAACGGTTGCGTCACCGCTTGCAAAAACGAGCACGAGGTGCCCTGGGGTGTGAACCGTCGGCGCGTGGTCACACTCAACGACGGTGTGCCGGGCGAGAAATCGATCTCGGTGGCTTGCATGCACTGCAGCGATGCGCCTTGCATGGCGGTTTGTCCAGTCAACTGCTTCTACCGCACCGAAGAGGGCGTGGTGCTGCACGATAAAGACGTTTGCATCGGCTGCGGCTACTGCTCCTACGCTTGTCCGTTCGGCGCCCCGCAGTTTCCGTCTGCAGGCACCTTCGGGGTGCGCGGGAAAATGGATAAGTGCACCTTTTGCGCCGGCGGGCCCGAAGAGCATGGCAGCCAAGCAGAGTTTGAAAAATACGGGCGCAACCGCCTGGCCGAGGGCAAGCTGCCAGCCTGCGCCGAAATGTGTTCGACCAAAGCGCTGCTGGCTGGCGATGGCGATGTGGTGGCCGATATTCTTCGCAACCGCGTGGTGCAACGCGGCAAGGGCGCCGAAGTCTGGGGCTGGGGCACCGCCTACGGTAGCGCCAATGGGGGAAAGAAATGAAGCCACTGCGCTCCCTCGCCACCGCTTGCGTGCTGCTGTCGATGTTCGCGCTCTCTGCCTGCGGTGAAACGCCGCAAAACGCTTCAGCAGCGGGAGTCAAAGCCGATCGTTCGGTCTACCAGGGTGTGGGTGACAGCCCTTTTGCGGCGTCTGGCTGGACAGCCGGGGACCGCGTCAGTTGGCAGGCGGTGCTGAAGGCCCGTGCTCAGTACGGTCAAAACGATTACACCCGCATGACCCCATGACCAGGAGCGCGCACATGTCCAAGTCATTGATTACCGAGTTGCGTTGGCTATGCCGATCTTTCATGGCGCCAGCGGCCTGCGTGCTGGGCTTGCTCGCGGGTGGTCTGGCCAGTGCGCAGACCGCGCCATCGCAGACGCCGACAGCGGTCACCGTTCAAGCGACAACAGGTGAGACGGGCGGAATTCGCAGCGCGAACATCTTCGAGATCGCGCCCAGCAACAGCACCGACCCCAACTACGCCAGCCAGACCAACGCCGAGCGTCAGCAGGTGCAGCCGGGCAATAACGCACCGATGTGGCGCGATGTGGGTAAGGGCGTCACCGGTATCACCAACATCCCCGCGCTGGAAGCTGGCAACCTGATTCAGCCGTTTGTGCAGTATCCGGGCTCGCGCCTCACCAACGCTGGCGAGGCTTGGCGTCAGGTGCGTAACAACTGGATCATTCCCTACGGTGGTTCTCTGGTGCTGATCGCTGCTTTGGCGATGGCATTGTTTTACTTCAGCAAGGGCACCATCAAGCTGCACGGTCGCGAGACCGGTCGCGTTATCGAGCGCTTTACCTATGTCGAGCGAGCAGCCCACTGGGTCAATGCCATTACTTTTGTGGTGCTGGCGGTCTCGGGCACCGTTATGGCTTTCGGCAAGTTTTTCTTGCTGCCGGTGATGGGCAGTACGCTGTTTGGCTGGCTGGCCTATGCGCTCAAGAACTTGCACAACTTTGCCGGCCCGCTGTTTGCGGTGTCGCTGGTGGTGGTGTTTTTCACCTTCCTCAAGGACAACTGGCCAAGCAAGGAAGACTTTGCTTGGATCATGAAGGCCGGCGGTATGTTCGGTGGTTCCGAGGTACCCTCTCACCGCTTTAACGCTGGTGAGAAGGTGGTGTTTTGGGGTGGCGTGTTCTTTCTCGGCCTTATTGTGGTCGGCTCAGGCATGTTCCTCAACCACTTGGCCCCAATTTTCGACTACACACGCAGCAACATGCAGATAGCGCACATGGCACACGCCAGCGCCTCGTTGTTCATGATGGCGATGTTCATCGGGCACATTTACATGGGCACCGTTGGAATGCAAGGCGCATTCAAAGCGATGAAGACCGGTTATGTGGACGAGACCTGGGCCAAGGAACACCACGAGATCTGGTATGACGACATCAAGGCCGGTAAGATTCCTGCCCAGCGCACGCCAATTCATGGTGGCCCGACTGGTGAACCGGCCAAGGCCTGAGTTTTAAGCCTGCAAGGAACACCCCATGAAAAGATTGCTGTTGGCGTCCGCTTTTTTGATTGTGTTGTCAACTCACGCCAAGCTGCCCATGCCGGTGTTGGACGATGCCGCCCAAGCCAAGGCAGCCGAAACCAAGGCCAAAGCCGGTCATGTCACAAAGGTTGCGAGTTATCAGCTTTGCGCGGTACAGGATCGGTTGGCTGCCAGATATGGCAGCACAACCCATGCCACTGCAACTGTTGTTCCTTGTATGAATCCTGGTGCTTTGGTGATTGCTGCCGCCGAGCTCAAACCCAATGGGGCTTCCAGCGCCCACTCGCCACCCGCATCCGCTGTCCCGCCATTGGGCACCAAAGTGCCCTCCACCGCCGGCAAAGGTTCTTGAGCCATCTTCCGAGCAGTCGCTCCGACCAGCGCCCATCGATTGCGCAGCCCTCAACTTGCCCGTGACCAATCCACCCACATCCAACCCAGTATTGCCTCGCCCATTTCTTACTCACGCCCACGCGCCATTGACGCAGACGGTGACGGTTACCAACGAGTTTGGACACCACAGCAGCGTGTCGATTCCGGCCGAGCGCGATCTCACTGTGTATGTGGACAATCGGGAGTTGGTGACGTTGATGACGCTGGGCGCCCACCCCGAGTGGCTTGTGCTGGGCTATCTGCTCAACCAACGGCTGGTGGACTCGGTGGACGAGATCGAGTCCATCACGGTGGACTGGGAGGTGAATGTGGCCTCGGTGAAGACCCGACATGGTATTGACCGGATAGACGAGCGCACCGCCAAACGCGTAGTCACCACGGGCTGCGGTCAGGGCAGCGTGTTCGGTAGCCTCATGGACGAAATCGACAGCATCCGCCTGCCTGATAGGTCGGTATTGCGCCAGTCGCAGCTCTACAGCATCGTGAACGCGATTCGCCTGAGAGAGAGCACCTACAAATCGGCCGGCTCGGTTCATGCCTGCGCGCTGTTTCTGGACGCCGGGTTGCAGCTCTTTGTAGAGGACGTGGGCCGCCACAACGCGGTGGACACCATCGCTGGTTGGATGGCGTTGAACATGGGCCCCCCTATAAGCGACACCCACCCGATGTTGCTTGCGGCTTCGCCGCTGCACGGGTCGCTGCCTTCTGATGGGTTTGATTCCAGGTCAGAGGCACAAAAAGTGTTTTACACCACCGGCCGACTCACCAGCGAGATGGTGATCAAGTCCGCGCAAATGGGCGTGGCGGTGGTGGTTTCGAGAAGCGGCATCACCCAGATGGGGTTGGATCTGGCGCTGCGCGTGGGTTTGTGTGCCATCGGGCGGGCCACCAACAAGCGGTTTCTCTGCTACACCCATGCGCAACGTCTGATCATGGATGCGGTGCCGTCCGAGCCCTCGGCTGTGGTGCCGGGTGAGCGCATTGTCAGCGACGCCTGACGGCGGGCGGGCTGGTTTTACACTTGGCTGTTTGTGCCTGCAGGTGGCAACGGTTGCCTCAGCAGGTGATCGCCGCACAGCGGCGTAGCCAACACGGAATTCCCCCCCCATGAGCCGAGACGTTCACCTCATAGATCACCCCCTGGTGCAGCACAAGCTCACGCTGATGCGCCGCAAAGACACCAGCACCAAAAGCTTTCGCGAGCTGGCCCATGAGATCAGCATTTTGTTGGCCTACGAACTCACCCGCGACATTCCAATGCAAGAGGTCGAGATCGAAACGCCGCTGGAGCGCATGACCTCGCGCATGATCGACGGCAAGAAGATTGTCCTTGCCTCCATCTTGCGCGCCGGTAATGGCCTGCTGGACGGGATGTTGCAGGTGTTGCCTGCCGCGCGGGTTGGCCACATTGGCCTTTACCGCGATCCGATTACATTGCAAGCGGTCGAGTACTACTTCAAGATGCCACAGGACATGCAAGAGCGCGACGTGATCGTGCTTGATCCCATGCTCGCCACCGGCAACTCGGCGGTGGCGGCGGTCACGCGGCTCAAGGCTACCGGACCGCGCTCAATCCGCTTCGTCTGTCTGGTGTCATGCCCAGAGGGCATTCGAACCTTCCACGAGCATCACCCCGACGTGCCGATCTACACACCAGCAATTGACCGGGGCTTGAATGAACACGGCTACATCGTGCCTGGCCTGGGCGATGCGGGCGACCGGATCTTCGGTACCAAATAGCACTGGACTTTTTGCGCCAGCCGCCCGGGCACTGCATCGGCGGGGAGAGTGGCAAAGCCACTGGTCTTTGCGCACCTCAAAACGTCTTGAACACCTCGCGCGCCGCCGCAACTGTGGTGGCAATGTCTTGTGCGGTGTGCGCTCCACTCACGAAGCCCGCCTCGTACAGCGCAGGCCCAATGTAGACGCCGCGATCCAGCAGGCCGTGAAACAGCTTGTTGAAGGTGGCGTTGTCGGTGGTCATCACCCGCGCGTAGCTCTGCGGCAGCTCGTTCATCAGGAAAAAGCCAAACATGCCGCCCTGACTGTCCACGCTGAACGGCACGCCCTCGGCATCGGCAGCGGCCTTGAGGCCGTCAACCAGTGAGCGGGTGGTGCTAGAAAGGGCATCGAAAAAGCCGGGTTTCTGGATTTCTTTCAGCGTCGTCAGACCGCAAGCTGTGGCGACCGGATTGCCGCTCAGGGTGCCCGCCTGGTAGACACCACCCAGCGGAGCGAGTTGCTCCATCACCGCGCGCTTGGCACCAAACGCGGCCAGCGGCATGCCGCCGCCAATCACCTTGCCCATGATGGTCATGTCAGGTTCGAAGCCTGGAATTTCCTTGGCGAACAGACTTTGCGCAGAGCCCAGCGCCACGCGAAAGCCGGTCATCACCTCGTCAAATGCGAAGAGCGCACCGTGCTCGTCACACAGCTCGCGGATGCGTTTGACAAACGGCACGCTGGCGCGCACGAAGTTCATGTTGCCCGCGATCGGCTCGATGATCACGCAGGCCACTTCAGGCCCGTGTTCTGCGAAGGCGTCCTCGATTTGTTCAATATTGTTGAATTCAAGCACCAGCGTGTGCTGCACCACCTCGGGCGGCACACCGGCGCTGGTGGCGGTGCCGAAAGTGGCCAAGCCTGAGCCCGCTTTCACCAGCAGAGCGTCGGCATGGCCGTGGTAACAGCCTTCAAATTTGATGATCTTTTTGCGCCCGGTGGCGCCGCGTGCCAAGCGGACCGCGCTCATGCCAGCTTCGGTGCCCGAGCTCACCAGCCGCACCATGTCGATGCTTGGCACCAGCTTGACGATTTCTTCGGCCAGCTCTACTTCGCGCTCGGTGGGCGCGCCAAAAGAAAAGCCTTGCAGCACCGCCTTTTGCACCGCCTCCACCACCGCCGGATGTCCGTGGCCCAGGATCATTGGCCCCCAGGAGCCGATGTAGTCGGTGTATTGCTGGCCGTTGGCGTCCCAGAAATACGCGCCTTGCGCGCGCTGCACAAAACGTGGCGTGCCGCCCACGGCCTTGAAGGCGCGAACCGGGGAGTTCACACCGCCCGGAATCAGGGCTTTGGCGCGGTCAAAAAGTTGCTGGTTGCGATCGATCATGTTGGCATTCCTGGATTCAAAAAATAAGGGGCAGCGGGCTCGGCCTGTTCCAGCGCTGGTGGCGCTGAGCGGTAGCTGTTGAAAAGGACCAAAGCGAACACGCCCAGGCAAGCTGCATCAGTGTTTGGTTGTGTCAAGCGGGAAGTGGCCAGGATCTAGGACGCTTCCTGAGGCTATTTCGTCGGAGGCTGATAACGCAGCCTCGTCTTCCTCATGAGCCCAGAATAGGCGATCAGGAACCGCGTGGCCCATGCCAGGCTGAAAGCCCGCATCCAGGCACTGGTCGAGATAGGTCAGTGCTTCGGCACAGGCCGACTGCAGGTCTGAGCCGCAGGCAATCAAAGCGCACAGGGCTGCAGATAGCGTGTCACCGGCGCCGCTGAAGGTGGCCTCAAATCGCTCATAACGCGCGGTGGCCAAAACCGACTCGGGTGATGCGAGGTGGCTTTCCAAATACTGGTCGGCAGCGTTGAAGCCGGTTACCAAGGTATAAGGCACACCATGCTCTGCGGCAGCGCGCGCCACCTCGCGCGGCGATGGCGGCTTGTCGCTGTCCCAGTCTGGCAAAAGCCAGCGGCTCAAGGTGCTGTGGTTGCCGACCAGCACCGTGGTCTGTGGCAGCAGCAGTTCTATGCAGGCATCGAGGTAGCTGTCAATCGACAGTTCGTCCCACCAGGACAGATCGGGCATGTAGGTGATGACGGGAACTTCGGCGTAGTCCGAGGTGATCTCTGCAATGGCAGCGAGATTCTCGGGGCTGCCTACAAAGCCTACCTTGAATGCCTGAACCGGGACATCTTCCAGCACGCAGCGCGCTTGGTCAGATACCGCGTCTTCGTCAAATGCGATGTGGTCGTGGATTTTGCTGGTGTCGCGCACGTAGCTGCCGGTTACGACCGCCAGCACATGCACCGAGGTGCTGGACATGGCTGTCACGTCAGCCGCCAAACCGCCGGCGCCACTGGGGTCGTTGGCGTTGAACACCATCACACATCGCAGCGATGCATCGCCTGCGACATTGGGCGGGCTGGTTGAGCGGAGGTCAGAGGCGTCGGTCATGGCACAGATTTGGGTTTCCGGCGCTCAAAAAACAGAGCAAATAGCGCGTCTGTCGCAGAAGGGGAGCAGCGGGCAACTGGTTGTGCTGGTACGGTGTGGCTCGATACAATGCCCAATTCTAAGATAACGACCCGTGTGAACATGAGTGAAACCAAGACCTTGATGTGCCTGATTTGCGGCTGGATTTACGACGAGGCGGCTGGCGATTCTGAGCATGGTTTGGCCCCGGGTACCGCCTGGGCCGACGTGCCCATGAACTGGACCTGCCCTGAGTGCGGAGCCCGCAAGGAAGATTTCGAGATGGTGGAAATTTGAGCTGGGAGCGGTAGAGGTTGTAGCGGTTTGCCGCAGTCTGCTGCCGCACCATGCTGGGTCTTGCTGATACCGCCCGAACGCAACTGCTGACTGGAGTCAACGAACTGTGAGCATAAACCCAAGCTACAAAGTGCTGGTGGTGGATGACAGCAACACCATTCGACGCAGCGCGGAGATTTTTCTCAAGCAGGGCGGACACGAGGTGTTGCTGGCCGACGATGGCTTCGACGCGCTGGCCAAGATCAACGACCACCGGCCCGATCTGGTGTTTTGCGACATCCTCATGCCGCGTCTGGACGGCTACCAGACCTGCGCCATCATCAAACGCAACGCGCGCTTTTCCAGCATTCCGGTGGTGATGCTGTCTTCCAAGGATGGTGTGTTTGACAAAGCCCGAGGCCGCATGGTGGGCTCGCAGGACTACCTCACCAAGCCTTTCACCAAAGACCAACTGCTGCAGGCCGTTCAGCAGTTTGGCGCCAAGCTGACTGGAGCTCTGTGATGTCGATCAAAAACGTGCTGGTGGTGGACGACTCAAAAACCGAGTTAATGGCCTTGTCCGACCTGCTCACCAGAAACGGGTACACCGTTCGCACCGCCGAGAATGCCGAGGAGGCCTTCCGTCGGCTCAGAGAAGAGAAGCCCCAGCTGATTTTGATGGATGTTGTGATGCCCGGTCAAAATGGGTTTCAGTTGACCCGTACCATCTTGCGCGACCCGCAGTTTTCACACATCCCGATCATCATGTGCACCAGCAAGAATCAAGAGACCGACCGGGTCTGGGGCATGCGCCAAGGTGCTCGCGACTATGTGACCAAACCGGTCAACGAGGCTGATCTGTTGTCCAAAATACAAGCGCTTGACTGAGGCGCTTGTGCGCCGTTGTCATAGACAGAGCGAGCACCCCAGAGCATGGCGAATCGACAGGCACTCAAGGAACTGCAGGAACGACTGGCCCAACGCCTAACAGCTGCGCGTTTCGCTCCGGCCACCGCCTCCTGGCTTGCGGTTGAGGCAGCCGGCCAGCACTACCTGCTGCCGCTGGTGCAGTCAGGTGAAATTTTCCTTTGTTCAACGGTGCATCCGGTGCCTTACACGAAACCCTGGTACCTCGGCGTGGCCAGCCTGCGTGGCGGCTTGCAGGGGGTGATCGACCTGGCGCTTCTGCTGCAACAGCCAGCTTCGGCTGTGGCCGAGCGTGTGTCGCCCGAATCCCGCCTGGTCAGCTTGCACGTGGCGTTGGGGATCAATGCCGCTCTCTTGATTGATCGATTGCTGGGTTTGCGCAACCCCGACATGTTTGCCTCCATTGCCGAGAACCCGGTGGGCGCACCGCCGTGTTTCGCCCACCGATTGGTCGATGTGCAAGGTCGGGTTTGGCAAGAAATCAATCTGCAGGCGCTTGCCGCCGAGCCTGAATTTATGGCCATCGCGGCCTGATGTCTGAATCGTTTGCCGGGTGCCTGGCCCCTCTCGTTTGATGTTCTCCGTTGTAAGGTGTTTTCATGGCCACGCTTGATCGATTTTCTGGACTGCTCAAGAGCAACAAGGCCGAGGCTCCCGAGCTGGACACTGAAATCCAACAGGAGCTGACAGATTCAACGTTGGTCAGCCAGACGCCCACCGGGGAGCCTCCTGGCCAGGGGTTCAAGCAAAGCGCTTTGGCCTCGCAGAATCCGGCCCTTGGCGCTGCTGTTGTTGGGCTGGTGAGGTTGCCCTTCCTGGGTGCCAGCACGGTTGATCAGCACCAGCGCAGCTTGCTGGTCGTTTTGGGCTTGAGCCTGGCGCTGTTGCTAGGCACGGCGGTCTACGTGCTGAACCAGACCAACGAAGCCAGCCAGCAGGTAGCGGCCAGCGGCCAGGCTTTGATGCAGTCGCAGCGCCTGGCCAAAAGTGTGTCGCAGGCGCTGATCGGCCGTGCGGCGGCTTTCCCCGAGGTGAAAGAGAGCTCGGAAGTACTGGCGCGAAACATGCGCGGATTGCGCCAAGGTGACGCGCAGCTTGGCATCGCCTCTGTCGGTGCCAGCGTGGCCGCCGAGATTGAACCACTGATGCCCCAGGTTGAGCAGGCCGAGGCGAATGCGGCGGTGGTGTTGAAGCAGAAAAATACCCTAATTGAGGTGGTCGCTGCGCTGCGTAACATCAACAGCCAGTCGTCTGATCTGTTGGAAATTGCGGAATCCGTGTCCTCGCTCAAACTACAGCAGAGCGCGCCACCGGCCGAAATTTCTGCGGCTGGCCAGCTGGTGATGTTGACGCAGCGCATCGGCAAATCTGCCAACGAATTCTTGACCACGGAGGGCGTAAGCCCCGAGGCGGTATTTTTGCTTGGGAAGGACCTCGACACCTTCAAGGAGGTGGCTGAAGGGCTGCTGCAAGGCAGCGAAGAGCTGCGCTTGGAAGCAGCCCGTGACACGCAGGTGCGCGAGCGCCTACAGGCCTTGCTGGTGCAGTACGAGCAGACGCGCGCTGAAGCGGGGGCTATCTTGGGTAACCTGCAAGGTTTGGTTGCAGCGCGCGAGGCGCTCGCCAGCATCATTGCCGACAGCGAGCCGCTGCGGCTGGGCCTGGAAAAAGTTCAAGACCGGCTGTCCGCCTCGGCCGGACTGAGCGGGTTACAGGCGCTTGCGCTGCTGTTGCTGGCCTCTCTGGCACTGGCCAGCGGTTTGGGCCTGGGCTACACGCGAGTGCAAGACAGCCGCGAGCGCCAGCGGGTCGCTGAGAGCCAGCGGCTGGCGGCTGAAGCGATGGAGCAAGACGCCAAGCGGGTAAACGACGCCAACCAGGCGGCGATTTTGCGTCTGATGAACGAACTGCAGACAGTGGCCGAGGGCGATTTGACCCAGGAAGCCACGGTGACGGAGGACATTACTGGCGCGATCGCCGATTCGGTAAATTACACAGTGGAAGAGCTGCGCTTGCTGGTGGGCAACGTGCAGGCCACTGCTACCCGCGTGGCGCAGACCACCTCGGCGGTGCAGAGTACCTCCACCGAGTTGCTGGCTGCTTCGACTGAGCAGCTTCGCGAGATCCGCGAAACAGGTCAGTCGGTGGTGGACATGGCGCAGCGGATCACCCAGGTGTCGGGCCAGGCGCAAGAATCGGCACTGGTGGCGCGGGTCTCGTTGCAGGCGGCGGAGTCGGGCCTGCAGGCGGTGCAAAACGCGATTGGCGGTATGAACGCCATTCGCGACCAGATTCAAGAAACCTCCAAACGGATCAAACGGTTGGGTGAGTCCTCGCAGGAGATTGGCGAAATCACGGAACTGATTTCTGACATCACCGAGCAGACCAACGTGCTGGCGCTCAACGCCGCCATCCAGGCCGCATCGGCGGGTGAAGCCGGTCGCGGCTTCTCGGTGGTGGCCGAAGAGGTGCAGCGACTTGCCGAGCGCTCAGCCGACGCCACGCGCCAGATCGCCGCGCTGGTGAAGGCGATTCAGACCGACACCCAGGACGCGGTGGGTGCCATGGAGCGCTCCACCCAGGGCGTGGTTGAGGGTGCCAAGCTGTCGGATAACGCAGGCGGCGCGTTGACCGAGATTGACCGCGTGTCGCGTCGGCTGGCCGAGCTGATCGAACAAATTTCCAGCGCCACCTCGCGCGAAGCTGAGCAGGCCAACGAGGTGGCGGGCAACATCCAGCACATTTTTGCGGTGACCGAACAGACCGGCGAGGGCACCCGCTCCACCGCCCTACAGGTTCGGGATCTCTCGGTGATGGCCGAGGAACTTCGCCAGTCGGTTGCTCGCTTCAAGATCGCCTGACGACCCGCCCGGTCGCGGCCTGCCCACGGAATGACGATGACCATGCCAGACACCCCCGCCGACAGCCCGCAAACGGACGCGTCGCTCGCCGACCTTGGTCCGCTGGCCTGGGTGTTCGACGAGCTGCGCAAGTCGTTGGATGTTGCCAACAAGGCAATCAAGCGGTTTGTGCGCGAAAGCGAGCAATCGCGCAACAACGATCTGGGGGCGTTAGATCCGGCTTCGCTTCGGCTGGCGAGCCAGCAACTGCACCAGGCGGTGGGCGCTCTGGAGTTGGTTGGGCTGGTGTCGCCGGCCCAGGTGCTGCGCGCCATGGAAGCGGCGGTGCAGCGCTTCCTGCAAAAGCCTGAGATCTGCACCAGCGCGGCCAGCGTGGTGATTGAGCGCGCCGGCTTTGCCTTGGTCGAGTACCTGGAGGCGGTGCTGAACAACAAGCCACTTTCCCCATTGGCTCTGTTTGCGCAGTACCGCGAGGTGCAGGAGCTGGCCGCAGCCGAGCGTGTGCACCCGGCCGATCTGTGGACGGTGGACCACCACGGCCTAGACCTGCCGGCAGCCCCTGTGGTCACGCCGCTGCGATGCGACCCGGTGATGCGTTCGCTGTTTGATCGGTTGGTGCTGCTGGTGGTCAAGACCGACAGCCCGGCTGCTGCGCAACAGCTTGCCAAGCTTTGCTCTGGGCTGTCGGCTGGCACAGGCGACGTGCGTCCCCAGACCTTCTGGCGAGTGGCGGCGGGCTTTTTTGAAGCGCTGGCCTCGCGTGTGTTGCCGATGGACGTGTTCGTCAAGCGGACGGCCTCGCGTGTGTTGCTGCAGGTCGCCACCTTTGCCCAGGGCAGGACCCGGGTCTCGGAAACCCTGCTGCGCGACCTGTTGTTTTTCTGTGCCCAGGCCAAGGCGGCCGCTGTCGACAAAACACCCCGCCTTTGGGCAGTGCGCGACGCCTTCGGGTTTGACAGCCTTCCTGTGGCCGATTACCACCAGGCCACGCTGGGCCGCTACGACCCGGCGTTGCTGGTGCAGGCGCGCAAGCGCATTCATGCCGCCAAGGAGGCCTGGGCGCTCTTTTCGGGTGGTGACAGCAGCCGGGCGCGCCAGGTGCAAGACCAGATCGGTTTGGTTGCTGACGCCTTGCTAAAGCTGCACCCGCTGAGCACAGCGCTGGCGCGTGTGCTGGTCAAGGCGGCCGATCGGGCCACCCTCGCTGCGTCGGGCGTTCGAGCCGAGCTGGCGATGGAGGTGGCGACCACCACCCTGTATTTGGAAGCGGCGTTCGACGACTTTGATCCCAACGACGAGGAGATGGCGCAACGCACCCAGGCACTGGCCGAGCGCCTTGAAGCCGTGCTCGCGGGCTTGCCCGGCCAGCCGCTGGATGTCTGGATGGAGCAGCTCTACCGCCGCGTCAGCGATCGACAGACCATGGGCAGCGTGGTGGGCGAACTCAAGGCATCGCTGGGTGATGCTGAGAAATCGCTTGACCAATTTTTCCGTTTCCCGGGGGAAAAAGCTGGGCTGCACGTCGCTGTTTCGCAACTGGCGCAGATGCGTGGCGTGCTGTCGGTGCTCGGGCTGGACCACGCGGTGCAGACCGTGGCGAGCATGCTTGCCCAGGTCGACGAAATTCTGGATACCAAGATCGATGCGGCGCAGGCCCTCGAAGCCGGTACTTTCCGACAACTTGGCAACAACCTGAGTGTGCTCGGCTTTTTGATTGACATGATCAGCTACCAGCCGATGCTGGCCAAGAAGCTGTTTGTTTTTGACGAAGAAAAGGGCGAGCTGCTGCCGCTCATGGGCCGCCATGCGCCTGTTTTGAGCGGTCTGCCGGCCAGCTTTGACGAAACTGGGCCCATCGGTGTTGGCCTCCAGCACTTGGTAGAGGCTGTGCAGCAGGACGCTGATCTTGAAAACTTCAGCGAGCAGCTCGATCGGCTGGCCAACGAAGCTGCGCTTGCCGAGCAGGCGGTGGCGGGCACGCACACTTTGTTGGACTTGTCTCGGTTGGCGCAGCCTGGCGAGGCGGTCGATTCGCAGCTGGTGTCACAGCTTGATGAGGACGACGGGCAGGACGTGCTCAATGTTTTTCTGGAGGAGGCCCGTGAGGTGCTGAGCAACAGCCAGCTTGCGGTGATCACGCTGCGCGAGCATCCCGGCGATCTGGCGAGCCTGACCACCCTGCGGCGCGCCTTTCACACGCTTAAGGGAAGCGCGCGTATGGTGGGCCTTGTTGAATTTGCTGATGCCGCCTGGGCGATGGAACAAACCTTCAACGCGCTGTTGGCCGATCAACAACCGGCCCAGCCCGGGTTGCTGGATCTGTCGCAGGACGCGATGCAAGTGCTTGCCCGCTGGGTTGCTGACATTGCGACACAAAACGACGCACGCTGGACCGCAGAGCCGCTGCGTGCGAGTGCCCAGGCCTGGCGCAACGTAGGCGAGTATGTGCCGCTAGAGGGCTTACCCAAGAGCGCTGCAGCGAAGCCACTCAGCGCGCACGCGGCGTCTACCGATGCTGCTCAGCCCCATTCAGAGCGGGATACCAGGCGCTTCACTCTGGGTGATTTTGATCAAGACCCACCGATGCCTGCTGGGCAAGAACCACGCGAGGTTGGCACCGAAACAGACCCTGTTGCTCAGCCGACTGTGGCTGAAAATCAGCCAGCGGCTGTCGAGGGCTGGCCTGAAA
>Ga0105050_10001163_pt1 | contig 39913 bp, 29 predicted proteins | sample FRY01_FD_78088 | JGI IMG/M metagenome (GOLD analysis project Ga0105050, IMG submission 78088) | Freshwater microbial communities from Lake Fryxell liftoff mats and glacier meltwater in Antarctica - FRY-01 | ecosystem: Environmental > Aquatic > Freshwater > Ice > Glacier meltwater ...
ACGAACCCTCGCTTAGCGGTCCAGATCGGGTCTCCGACGGGGCTGTGAAGACACGGCGCCAGTCGGGTAACCCGCTCCTGCACCCATCCGCGGACCCCGCCCTGACTTTGCGATCGCCCTGAGTCGGGCGCGCGTTGCCAGCGCGTGCCATTGCCGGGTATAATCCGGGACGAGACGAGTTCCTCACGAGCGATCGCTCAAGGTCACTCGCCGAACGACAAGACAACCCGGAGCCTCTCTTGAACGCGACGTCCCACTCTCAGCATCCGACGCGCGGCCTACGTCGGCTCGCCGCCTTCGCGGCCCTCGTCTTGGGCGCCACAGGTTGCGATCAAGGCGCCGACGCGCCCGAGGTCAAAGCTGCGTTCGAACGCCTCACGGTGGCGTTAAAAGATGCCGACGCGACGGCGGTCTGGGATCTCACTGATTCCGCGACGCGGACCTCCCTCTTGGCCACCGCCGATCGCGTGATGGCCTCGGCCCCCATTATCGAGACAATGTGGGGGGACCTCCGCGGTGCCGACGCGAGCCGCGCGCTGGACGCCGTCGCGTTTGGCGCATTCGAACAAGGAGGCGCCGCCGACCAGGGCCGCGGGCCCCGCCTAGTGGCGGCCTTTATCGACTTCGGCGCCCTCCGATGGACTGAGGGTAGCGTGGAGGCCCTTAAGCACCCAACCATCGTCATGGACGACTCGACGCCGCTGCGGGCGATCGTCCGCGTGCCCTCTGGTGAGAGCTTCGTCTTCGAGAAAGACGGAGATGTCTGGACAAGCACCCTCGTGCGCCTAGGGACAAGCGAGTCGCCTCGATTTAAGGGAGTCCTCGCGAATCTTGACAAATTGTCAGCCTACAAAGAAGAGCTCGATCGCAGCTGGCGCGCCTCTATCGATGCGACTACGCCCCAAGGCGCGTACAACCTAATGCGACGAGCGATCGCCGATAGCTCCGATGGCCCCGCCGCGATCTTCCAGATGATTGACGAAGACACGCGCGGCATGTTCCGCAGCGCCCTCGAGCTCGGCCGCAAGGCACAGCGCCGGATTCAACAGCGGACGCCGCGCGCGCAGCGCCCGACCGCATACGAAGCGACTGGCATCCAGCTCACCGTCGAGGCGAAGACCGATCAAGAGCTCTTCGTGGCGTGGTACCGACAGAACGCGCTGGCTGCGGAGATCGCCAACGATCCACCGGCCTCCTTTCAATTCGAGGCGACCGACGATGACTCAAAGAACACCGGTCAAGTCCTCACCGTGTCCGGTCGCGAGTGGCCGGTGGCAAAACGACAGGACGGATTCTGGGTGACGACGATACTACTTGAGCAGGTTCGTACGACCCTCCTCAAGCCCCTCGTAGACGCCGAAGAAGCCGCCGCCAAGTAGACGGCGGCCCTCGGGGTCAGTTCGCGACCGGTCCATCCAGCCCGAAGGCCGTGTGCAGCAGCCGCACAGCGAGCTCGGTGTAGGCCTCGTCGATGACCACGCTGATCTTGATCTCAGAGGTCGCGATCATCTGGATGTTGATACCGGCCTCAGACAGGGTGCTGAACATCTTCGCGGCCACGCCCGAGTGGGTTCTCATGCCGACACCGACGACCGAGACCTTGGAGATCGCGCGGTCTGCTTTGACCGCCTTCGACCCAAGCTGGCTGCTCACGAGCTCCGTAATGCGCAGCGCCTCGGTGGTATTGGACTTTGGCACCGTGAACGTGAGGTCCGTCATGTCCCGATCGCGAGAGGCGTTCTGGACGATCATATCGACGACGATCTCGGCCTCGGAGAGCGCGTTAAAGACCCTCGCGGCCACGCCGGGCTGGTCAGGGACGCTCATCAACGTGATCCGAGCATCGTTTCGTTCATAGGTCACCGCGCGCACAACCACTTGTTCCATCGCCTCATCCTCCTGGACTACCCACGAACCCTCACGATCGTCGAAACTCGACCGCACATGTATCGGCACGCCATACTTCATGCCGAACTCGACCGAGCGCGTCTGCAACACCTTCGCACCCAAGGACGCCAGCTCCAACATCTCCTCATAGGAGATCCGCGGGATCTTCTGCGCGGCCGCTACGATGTTTGGATCGGTGGTGTAAATACCATCGACGTCGGTAAATATCTCGCACACGTCAGCCTTCAGGGCGGCCGCGATCGCGACGCCGGTAGTGTCGCTGCCTCCGCGCCCCAAAGTCGTGATGTTGCCGTCCGAGTCCACGCCCTGGAACCCCGCGACGACGGGGACCTCGCCTCGAGCGAGTGCGGCGCGCAGCTCATCAACTCCCACGTCGAGGATGCGTGCCCGAGAGTGAACCGAGTCGGTGCGGATCGGGATCTGGCCAGCCAAGAAGCTGCGCGCGGGGCAGCCCGCCTCCTGAAGAGCCATCGCGACCAGGGCGACCGAGACCTGCTCGCCAGAGGCGACCAACACATCGTGCTCGCGCCCGGACGGCTCGCGCACGAGGTCCTGAGCCAGCTTGACGAGTCGATTCGTCTCGCCAGACATCGCGCTCACGACCACGACCACCGCATCGCCGCGCTCGACCGTCTGTTTGACCCGCTGAGCGACCGCGCGTATGCGCTCCAACGTCCCAACCGACGTGCCACCAAATTTCTGAACAATCAGAGCCACGCTCACCTCCCATCCGAAGGGCGATACAACCTCCTCGCGGTCGAAACGACAAGCCCTTAAGGCCGCGGCGAGCGCAATAACGCCATCTGGGACGACAACATCCTCCGAGGCCCGCGCGAGGTCATTCCCAGTACGATCCGAGCGCGGTTCGTGTTAGGAGTTCGTGTAATTGCGACGCGCTCTGACCGGGGCGCCGGTATTGGGACCACCGTTCGGCGCGGAGGCGCAGCGAGGAGATGACATGGTAAAACCTATAACGGACATCGGCGTGCCCCCCATCGGATGGGAGGACAAACTGAAGACCTACCTCGTCGCCGCTGGGCTGCGGCAGACTGAGCAGCGCCACGCCATCGCGACGACCTTCTTTTCCTACGCAGGGCACCCAAATATCGACGAGCTCTACGCCCGGATTCGTGTCACCCATCCGTCCATAGGGCAGGCGACCGTTTACCGGACGCTGAAGCTCCTCGTCGAGTGCGGCCTAGCCCACGAGAGCCAGTTCGGCGACGGGACGACGCGCTACGAGGCGACACACACCGACGAACACCACGATCATCTGGTGTGCGTTGAGTGCGGGCACATCTTTGAGTTCCACAACGAGCAGATCGAGAGTCTACAAGAGACCATCGCCGCGTCTCACGGCCTCAACGTGACAGACCACAAGATGGTCATCTACGGCGAATGCACCCGCCAGCCCTGCCCCAGGCGGGCGCCGACGCGTGAAAGAAAGCGACCCGACAGCGACAGGACCCCCCAGAAATGACCGACTCCTCTTTCCGTGTGATCAAACGCTACGCGAACCGAAAACTGTATGACCTCCAACAGAGTTCCTACATAACCCACGACGAGATCGCTGGGCTCGTGCGCGAGGGTGAAGACGTCCGCATTATCGATAACCGCACGAAAGAGGACCTGACGACGGCGACGCTGACCCAGATCTTCCTCGACGAAGAGAAGAAGGCGACGCGCGCGATGCCAGTCGAAGCGATCCGAAATCTCTTCCACCAGGGCGGCGAGTTTATCCAGAAGAAGATCCGCCAGCCGGTCGAGGCTCTGCGCGGCGAAGCTGAAAAGAACGTCAAGCGCGTCTTCGGCGGCATCAAGAAAGACGACAAGGCCCCCACACCGCCGCTTCAACCGCTCCCGGTGGAGCCGCCCGCCACCCCATCGGCCGCCCGGCCCCGACCGACGGACGCGATTCGCGACACCATCGAGGAGAAATGGCTGGAGTTTCATGCGACTATCGGTCAGCTGGACTATCCGCGCCGCATCGCGGACCTTGAGAGGCGTGTGGCCCTGTTGGAGCGCGCGATCATTACCCTCGTCGGCCAGTCGCCTGGTGCGCAGGCCGTGCTCGACGACCTGGCCACCACCCCACATGTCGCGGGCCCCGCTCTATCGACCCCCATCACACCGACGGACGACTAACCTCGCCGCCAATCGGGACACTCTCGACTGCGTGACTCGTTCGTGTGACTCCACGAAAAAGCCCCGGCGTCTCGCGACCGCCGGGGCTTCTTCGTGAACACAATCGGCAGATCTACTTCAATGTAAACCGAAGCTTATTGTCGCCAAGGCGGATCTCATCGCCGTCGCGCAGGAACTGCTTCGTGATCTTCGCACCGTTCACGTGGGTCCCGTTCGTCGAACCGAAGTCGGCGAGCTCGAAGCGCATGTCCTCAACCTTGATGCCGGCGTGACGCTTAGACACGCCGCCCTCGGCCAAGATGATGCTGTTGCCAGCCAGCGAGCCGATCGTCGTGACATCCTCGATGATGTAGAACTCTTGGCCGGCGTAGACGCCCTCGGTCGCCATCAGTCGACCCTTATAAGGACCGGCGAACTCCTCTTCAGCGTAGGTCGCGACAGGGCGGTTCCGGCGGGCCTTCATGATCTTCTTGAAGAGGAAAACCAGGAGGAAGAGACCGAGCAAGCTGCCGGCGATGATCCCGACGATCTTCAAGATAGCGCCCCAATCGGTCGGACGCTCGCCGATCTTCACGCCCTCTTTCTTTCGGGTGTAGGAAACCTTGTCCTTGGTCCCGTCAATATTCAGCGTGATATCCACTGCTTTCTCGCTACCGCGATACTCGGTGGGCTTGAAGCTGATGACGTACTGGTTATGAAGCTCGTCGGCGAGGGTCTTGAGCGCGTCCGCCACCCCGAGATTGATGCGGGTCGTGTCGTTTCGCTCGGCCTTCCGATAGACACCGCCGGTCCGCGACGCGAGCGTCTGCAAACCGCCGAGGAGGCGCTCGGAGTCCGAGTCCTTAGCGAGACTGAAGCCAACCGTATAGATCTTGACGCCGAGCGTCGTGGCCCGTTCGACGATCTCGTCCATCTTCTTCTGAAACGCATCTTGGCGATTGAGGTCGCCCGCGAGAATATCGACGCCGTCGCTGGCCACGATGAGGACCTTACGGCGTGGCTGCTCGGTGTCCTCCCCGAAGGACTCGAGGACCGTGCTGATGTGCGAATAGAGGCTGGGCCGTGAGGTCGTCTCTTCCTTCGCCCCCTGCACGATGGACTCGATCCGGCCCGGAATCGACTTGGGGGAGTTCGACCATGCGGAGACGCGCAGCGGCTTGCGCGTCGCCTCTGTATAATACCAAGCGGAGACGCGATCTTGGTCGGAGAGCGCGCTAAAGAATTCACTGAACCCCTTTGTGACCTCGTCGAGCACCGACTTCGGATACTCGTTGCCGATCGCCTCGTCAGCGTAGCTATAATGGGCGGCGATCAGGGCGGCGACCGACATCAACTGTCCGGACTCTTTGAAGGTGGTGACCCTCTTCTCACCGGCGATCTCCTCGCCATCGATGAGGATCTTGATGCCCTCGCCCTTTTCATCTTGGCCGCGCACGACCAAGCCGGTCGTGTCGTTGATGATGTCGGCGTAGAAGACGATCTCGTTTTTCTCCCCTTTAAAGTTATCCGCATCGATATAATCGATCTCGAGCCCGGCGCGGGCGACGCCCAACGAACCCAAAGATAGTAGTCCGGTCGCGAGAGCGACGGCGAAGATGGCACGCACATGCAAGGTCACAGATAGCCTCCGGGGTTTTATCGTAGCAGTTGGGACTCGGTGTTTCGTCACGCGATGTCCATGAGACGTCCCGCAGTATGCCACCGTAGAGCCATCTTGCAACCTCGCCCGAGGCCTACTAGGACGACAGCCTTCGTTGCAATCACGCCGTCGTGGCCCCGCGGAGCTAGCCGGGAGTCCACCTCGCGCGCCTCCACCGGCCCTTCTTACTGAGTGCAGCGGAGGCGAAGAGCGAAGAGCGAAGAGCGACCGTGACTCGTTTTGCCCTTTTTTGGGTGTCCTAGGGACCTGCAGGGCACGCGATTCGATGAAAGGTCAACCGGTTACACCCGGTTCCTGCTGCGAGGGGGTGCGGTTGACAACACCTGACCCTTATCTATCATGCGATTCGGTTTGAAACGGTGGGCGCGTAGTTGCAGGGGGATTCATGCACGACTCTGAAAACGATCAGGCGGTACTTCTTCAGGATATTTTGGACGAAATCGTCGCTGGCAGGGTCGACGGACATGCGTGTCCCTTCTGCGGCGGCGGGCCCCTCAAGGTCCCACGCCTCGATGAAGGGACGGTGCGCCTTGAGTGCCCAAGCTGCCGCAAGTACTTCGAAGGCAGCTTCCGCTGAACGCGAACAACCCACAGAAGAACAGATAAACAATGAAAAACTTTCTGGGAAAAGGACTCGCGTTCCCCATCAGGCCTGACGGCCGGGGGCGAATCGAGTGGGCCGCCAACGCACGAGGCATCGCGGATAGCGTACGTCTTATTCTCGGCACGGCGCCCGGCGAGCGCGTGATGCGCCCCGACTTCGGCTGCGCGATCCACGACCTCGTCTTTCACCCCGTTAGCCCGAACACATGCGCGGCCGTGACGATGTACGTGGTGCAGTCCCTCCGCAAGTGGGAGTTCCGGATCACCGACCTCCGAGTCGACTCCTACCCGGACCCGAACGCCGAGAACACGATCCTCATCGCGATCGAATACAAAGTCATCGAAACGAACCACGTCAATAACCTGGTCTACCCGTTCTACCTTCGTAGAGAGCAGGATCTATGATTCCGACACCGAACCTCGACGATCGCCGATTTGACGACATCGTCGACGAAGCCATTCGACTCATCCCCCAGTACTGCCCCGAGTGGACGAACTTTAACAAGTCCGACCCCGGCATCACGCTGGTCGAGTTGTTTGCGTGGATGACGGAGATGGTCCTCTACCGTCTCAATCGCGTCCCGGACCTCAACTACCTCGCCTTCCTCAATATGATGGGGATACGGCTGCAGCCGCCCCAGCCGGCGCGTACCATCGTGCAGTTCGCGATCTCGCCTAAGACCGACATGGTCACGATCCCGGCGTCGACGCGGGTCGCGACGATGCCGGACGGCGATCTCCCGGCGATCCTTTTCGAGACCGAGAGACCGCTGACGGCTCTCAATAACCGCCTCGTCCGCTGCATGAGCCAGCACGCGAAGACCTTCTCCGAGAACACCGCCTTCACCGACGGGGAGAACGGCGCCTTTGAGATCTTCGCCGGCGCGCGCTCGATCGAACGCTATATCTACCTCGGCGACGAGCGCTTTGGGACCTTCAACGAGACGTCGATCATGATCGCGCGTTTCGAAGCCCAGGCAAGCACGGACAAGCAGTTCCACGAGCTCCTCGAGTGGGAGTACTGGGACGGAAATCGCTGGCGTGAGCTCACCCGCCCGTCGCTCGACCTCGACCGCAACACGACGGCCTTCAACGGTCCGCCGGCGTTCGAGCAGACGACCATCAACGACATCCAAGCTTATTGGATCCGTGGTCGCCTCTTCGAGGTACCCCACGCTGAGGAAGAGACGGTCATCGACACCATCTCGGCCCGCATTGAGGTGCTCGGCGAGGGCATTCGTCCCGAGTTTACCCTGTGCAACACCGACGCCGAGACCTACCAGTACCTCGACCTCGACAAGAACGTCGCGCTCTTCAGCAAAGAGCCCCAGATCGACACCACGGTGTATTTCGGCTCGGATGAAGTCTTTATCCAGCCCAATACCCGCATCCGCATGGACGTCACCCCGTCGGATCAGGCCGTGGCTGATGCCGCGCGCCCGTCAAGTGACCTCATCCTTCGCTGGGAATACAACACCGGCAAGCGTTGGAAATTGCTCGCGCGGGTGAAGTCCACTGAGGGCGTCCTCGAGACCGAGTTCGACTTCGTCGACGGCACCAAGTGCTTCACCCAGGCCGGGTCAATCCTGTTCTCTCGCCCGAAAGACATGGGCTCGTGTGATGTGAACAGCAATGACTCCATGTGGATCCGTTGCCGCGTCGAGGTCGGAGGATTCGGCCAGCCCGGCACCTACGTCCTCGAAGACGACACCTGGGTTTGGAAGGAAGAGAACCCGCTCCGCCCTCCGTGGGTCAAAGAGGTGGTGTTCAAGTTCCAGGAAGAGCCCCACGCCGTCCGGCACGTGCTCGTCTATAACGACTTCGTGTTCACGGACCACTCGAAGCTCGCCGCCTCGGAGTACAAACCCTTTCAGGTCTTCCAGCCTGTCGCGGAAGAGTCCCCTACCCTCTACATGGGATGGGAGCAGCCCTTCCCCAACGAGCTGTGCGCCATCTATTTCAATATGCTCGAGCTCGAGGGCAAGGGCGGGCGCGCTAGCCTCCGTAGCTTCGACGACCGCAGCAGCTCTTACGTCGAGCAGCGCGTTGTCTGGGAGTACTGGAACGGCAAGTCATGGTCCCCCCTCGCCCCACGGGACTCGACCGAGAGCTTCACGCAGAGCGGGTTCATCGAATTTGTTGGCCCCTTCGACTTTCGCAGCTCACGCCGCTTCGGCGAGAACGTGCACTGGATGCGGGCCCGCCTTGAGATGGGCGGCTATGACGAGCCCCCGCGTTGCAACGCCGTGTTGCTAAACGCGGTCTTCGCCGAGAACGTGACCACGCACGCCGAGACCCTCCTAGGCTCCTCGCACGGCACGCCCAACCAATTCTTCCATTTCCCCCGCGGGCCAGTTCTTGACGGCGAAGTCATCGTGGTGCGCGAGGCGGAGATGCCAAACGAGGAGACCCTCGACGAGCTCCGCGAGATCTTCGGATCGTCCTACACGCCGGATGTCGACGCCGACGGCGACGGTGTCTGGGTGCGTTGGGAAGGCACGGACAGCTTCTTTGACAAGACCGGCGGAGCGCGTTGCTACATTAAGGATATCACCAGCGGCGAGGTAAAGTTCGGCGATGGTGTTCGCGGTATGATCCCGCCAAAGGGCGACAAGAGCGTCCGGACCCGCATGTTCAAGACTGGTGGCGGCACGATGGGCAACGTCCCGACGCGCGCCGTCAAACAGCTGGTGAAGAATCTAGCCTTCGTCACCGAGGTCACGAATCCCTACGCGGCCCAGGGTGGCTGCGATATGGAGTCAGTCGAGGACGCCAAGTTGCGGGCGCCGCACATGCTGAAAGCCCGCAACCGCGCGGTCACGGTCGACGACTTCGAGTGGCTCGCCAAAGAGGCCTCCAACTCGGTCGCGCGCGTCAAGTGCCTGCCGACCAGCGCTCGCGAGGGCGAGGTCACGGTCATCGTGGTGCCGCGCTCTTCGGTCCGAGACAGCCTGGCCGAAAAACCGATGCCTACGGTCGAGCTCCTCAAGCGCGTCCGGCAGTACCTAAACCAACGGCGCCTCGTGTCGACGGTGGTCAACGTCGTGCGTCCCTCATACGCCGAGTGCTCGCTACGCATCGAGATCGTTTGTGCTCAAAGTGGTGCATCAGATCGCGCCAAAAAGAGCATCGAGCGCGAAGTGCGGCGCTTCCTCCACCCCATCCGGGGGTGGCGCAACGGCAAGGGCTGGCCCTTTGGGCGCTCCCTCATGAAGGTAGATCTTTACCAGGTCGTGGAAAGCGTCGAAGGCGTCGACCTCGTGGACAAGATCCGCATCTTCGATGAGGACCGCGGCGGGATCGAAGTTGAGCAGCTCCGCGTCGGCGAAGACCAGCTCGTCCACCTCGTAAACGTCACAGTCGTCGAGAAGGCCCATGACCGCATCGTCTGATATTAGAGGGCGCGGCATCGTCAAGCGCGCCGCCGTTCCCGACGTCCAAGGGCTGACGCTGGAGAACGCGCGCGTCGTCCTCGCTACGGGTGGTTTCGAGCACACGCGAATCCACTACGTCGAGGATTACGCGGCCGACTTCACCGTCGTCGAGCAGATGCCACGATCCGGCTTGCTCGTCGCGCGTGACACCGAGGTCATGCTGAACGTGTCTCGGCGAAACCTCGTAGACTTCCTCCCGCGCGTATTTCAGCAGACCGAGGCTGAGGGCGGTGGGCCCTTCTTACGCGGATTTCTGAATATCATTCAGACGCTCCAAGACTCGCATTCATTGCGAATCTCGCGCCTCCACGAGCTCTTCGACCCGCGCACGACGGACCCCGACTTTTTGCCGTGGCTCGCCAGCTGGCTCGCCATTGGGCTCAACCCCGACTGGACGGTCCTGCAACGGCGCAAGATGCTGATGGCAGCGACTCAGCTCTTTCCGCACCGCGGAACCAGCAAGGCGATCAGCGAATTCGTCCGCATCTACGTCGGGGCAAAGGTCGCCATCGAGGAAAACACATGGCCTTTCCGTGGGTTCCGTATCGGAGTCAACTCGACGGTCGGCACGGACACGGTGATTTTGCCCCCGATGAACCTCAACCACTGCTTCGTCGTACGGCTTGATAAGCCGATTACGCGCGTCGCGGACGAAGAGATCATCAAGATTCATCAGATCATCCAGGCCCAGAAACCTGCACACACGAGCTATTTTCTCGCCTTCTCCGATGAGGCTGAGAGCGGCGTCATGGGTACCTTCATGGCGATCGGGATGGCTCCGCCAGTGGCAGCGGACGGCGGCGCAGCGAGCGCGCCCGTCTTCGGCTTTGGCATCGGAATCGGCGGAGACGGCGAGGCCTTCGAATCAGAAGGCACGACGGGCCTCTTGGCCGCGGACGACTTTGACTCTCCCACAGCAGCCGGCGCCGCGAAGAGCGGTGAACCGGTCAAGAAACAGCCAAAGATTCGCGTCGGTTCTGAACGCGGCGACGGCTCAGACGACGATGGCGGCAAGACGCCCTAAGGAGTGAGAACCATGTCAGATATTAAGGGCTACAAGCGGATTAACTTCTTCACCGGCTTTCAGACGACGGCCGATGACTGGAACGACCTTGTTAAGTACCATGTCGAAAAACACAAGCTGCACAATCGGCTCCTCCACGGTCCGGGCGTCGTCACGAACGCGCTCGGCGGGCTGAAGGTCTCCGCACGTGGTCGCGGTGACCTGTCGGTCGAGATCTCGCCTGGATTCGCCATCGACGGCGAGGGCAACGAGATCTTCGTGCCCGAACCGGCCATCAAGACTATCGATCCCGGTGACTTCAAACTGCCCCAGACGGTCTACATCGTGCTGCGCTACATCGAAGAGCTCACCGACTTCGTGAGCTACAAGGCCAACCTCGAGTACAAGGGCCACCGCCGCGTCGCCGAAGGCTTCCGGGTTGACGCGATCATCACCGAGCCCGATATCAAGCGCGAGGTCGAGCTGGCCCGTGTGAACCTGACGAAGGACGTCAAGCGTATCGTGGACGCCAAAGATCCAAAGGATCCAAAGGCGAACGAGCTGGACCTCAACTACGTGCCTGTCGCGGGCATGGTCGGCTCCTCGATCGACCCAGCCAAGCTCAACGAGCTCGGAAACATCTTGCTACAGTCGAAGTCCGTGTACTCGCACATGTTCAGCAAGATGCGCATCCTGTCGGCCGGCTCGGTCGAACAAGCGATGAACAACCTCGACATGCTCTTGCGCTGCAACCTCATCGACGAACGTAACCTCTACGATCTCTTCGCGACGGTCTTCACCGCCCAAGAAGAGCTCGTCTCCGATGTCGAGGCGAACTACCCACAGTACTCGTCGAAGAAGGAATTCGCGTCCTTCAAAAAGCACGTCGAGCTGCTGCAGGGCATGTACAAAGAGCAGAACTTCAACGCCGAGACCCTCGTCAACGTGTTGGGTTATCAGAAGAAATCGACCGAGAACCTCTCGTCGATCTTCGGCGGAAAGATCGTCAAGAAGTCCGCCGAGGGACCGAAGAAGGACATCGACGAGACCCTCAACCTCAAGCTCCGCGAAAAGTCGGACGACTTCGGCGAGATCCTGGAGATCGAGGGCGTCAAGCTCAAGCGCATCGACATGATCGACATCCTCGAGAAGAAGTCCGAGCAGGACCACAAGTTCCGTATCGTGGACGCCAAGGACAAGTACCGCACGCGTCAGAAGCTGAAGTATCCCGACGGCGTCATCGTGGAAGACGTGGGTATCGCCTACGAAGGCGGCTACGCCGAGTGGGAGATCTCGAACGTCGCGCCGAACAAAGACATCTATATGTTCATGCGCATGGACTATGTCCACGGCGGTTGGGAGGCCGAGATCACCGTCAACGGCAAGAAGGCCGGGAACATGATCTGCGAAGGCGAGGACCGTAAGTTCCGCTGGCGCAACTGGCCCTTCAAGATCTCGGCCGACTTCGTCACGGACACCTTCCTGACGATTCGCCAGACGCCGAACTCGGCCGAACGTGACATCAACATGTTCCGCCTCTGGTTCTACCAGCCGGCCTGATCCGCGCCTAGTCCACGATGGGCGGACCCCAGACAAGGACCTCCGGCTTCACGGTCGGAGGTCCTTTCATTTTTTGAGAAGTGGGCGGAGAAGCCGGACAGAGGCGCAAGGCGCAATCAATTTGGCCGGTGGCTTTGACGTGTCCAGCGAGTCGTGGCAGCATGAACCCGTGGGTACGGGTTCGGTGGCCCACGAGTTGATCAGCAAGAGGTCAACCGTGCAGATGTGCATGGTTGACTGTGGGGGCAGTATGGTTTGGGATTTTCTAAAGAACTTCGGGCGGCAAAAACTCAATTCGGTTGAGTCTGCTGCGAAAGCGAAGGCCTCTGGTGTGAAAGCCAAGGGCCAGATGAAGGTCACCGGCTCGATCAACAAGGGCATGAAAGGCGCACAAGACAAAGCAGTCGGCTCCGTAAAGGGCAAAGGCCAAAAGGCCGAGGCCAAGCAAGACGCACAACAGGACAAGGACGAAAAGATGGGGCTCTTCGGAAAGAAAAAACCTGACGCCGCTCCGGCCGCGGCGGCCGCCGAGCCGGAAGGCGCGAACTTTGGCGACAAGACGCAGTTCATCCAAGTCATGGACGAGAACGAGTTTAAGCCCGTCGTTGGCTGGCTCGTCGCAGTCAACGGCGCGCTTAAGGGCCACGACTTCCGTCTCCGCGACGGGAAGAACATGATCGGGACCGCCGCAGACGCCGACGTTGTGCTCACCGACCAATATATGTCGTCACGCCACGCGGTTATCCGCCATGAGGACGGCGTCTTCATGATCGTCGACCTCGACTCGACGAACGGCACGTACGTGAACGACAACCGCATCAGCAAAGAAGAGATCATCGACAACGACCGCGTTCGTCTCGGTCGGTCCGAGCTCCGGTTCAAGGCCTTGTACTAGGTCGACCTGGTCACAGAGGTCACCAAGAAGCGCCGCAAATCTGCGCGTACGAGATTTCGAAAGCTAGAAACTGTCGAGCTCTTTGCGACGGCGAACTTGGTCAGGGTCCGCCTCCACGGGCAAGCAACGCCATATGAAATGGGTGCGGCTCTTTTCAGTGGACGGCATTGGCACCTCCTTGCACCACATACAATGGCCCTTTTTTATGCGGCATTCTGACCGCAGGTACCTTGCCGTCGGCGTAGCGTGACGCGTGGTTTCGCTGGCTTTCCTGCGCTTCGTGGAAGGCCCAATACGCGTCGAAGTCGCCGCTTGATAGCATCGAGCGGAGCCGGAGCACTGCTTCGGCGCTGGGCAATCGCCACCGCGCACCCGTCAGGTCGAGTCGGTCGTTGATGAGATGTCGGCACGCCCCCTCGATGACGCCCGAAGCGATCGGCGCGCCGAGCGCCAAGAGCGCGCCGTAGCCCATCATACCCTTACGTTTCAACAGGTACCTCGCCGCCTTGTCCACGGGTGCACGCGCCTTCACGCTTAGGTTGCGCATCGTGGCCATCCTTGTCATGCCGGCGACGACGCTGCTGATCTTGCCTTCAAGCATTCGCTCCAAACGCGTCATGACCCACGCTTCAATGGCGGGCGTGCCTTCGTCGAAAAACACATGCGCTGCCCGCCATAAGTACTCGAGCGCATGGATGAAATCCAGGACCATCGTTACCACTACGCCCAGCCGCTTGGCCTCGGCCCGCACCCATCGCGCCAGCTTGGGACAGCCATCCACGAGGACCAGCCAGCGCTTTTTGCGGTTGGGGTCGCGCTTGTGCGCCTCCGCGAAGGCTTCCGCAATGACCTCCTCCGGCGAGCGGGTCAGGCTCGCCCACACACGCTTGAACTCCGGACGTGGCCTCGGTTTTGTCGTCGCCAGACGGACGCGCTTGAGGCCGTCGATGACCTCCTCGGCGTTACGCACGAAGGGCGCAACCGTGTAGACTGCCGCGACCGTGGCCATGCGTTTGTGGCCGCGCTTGACCTCGCCTTTACTGGTCCGCGTGTCGAGTTTGGACTTCTTACTTTCCGAGGCCTTACGGGTCGCCTTAAGCAAGTCTTCCTTGTGCATGACCACGCCCTTTTGGTCGAACGACAGCACCAGCAACTCGCTGGTGGGTCGGTCGGCCTCAAAGCCCGATCCATCATAGAACTCCTCGAAATCCTTGGCCGCTTGTTGGACGAGCTCCTCGGCCTGGCGCTTTGGCACATTGGCCGCAGTCAGCATGCCGAGCGTGGAACCGACCGCGTCGAACGACATCCGAGCCGCCATCATCGCCACCTGGCGGCTGACTTCGTGCGAATATAAGTGCTTCGGCAGGTTCAGGCTAGCGTCGACCGGATGCAGCGCCGATAGGCCACGTCCGGCGTGAGCGGTTCGCGAGATATCGACGTTCCCAAACGTCGTTTTCAGTTGCCGCATCCTGCCTTGCGAGACATGTGTGCGCTTTGTGTCATCGACGCCAACTACTGGCTCAACTGCTTGGTCGAAGCCACGCAGCGTAACATGTGACTGCAGCAACCGACGCATCAGTTCATGCTGCTCAACGCACAGCCAGCGTTCCACCTCGGCCTCCGGCCTGCCATGGAAGTCGTCCGAGACCAGCTGCCTCTTCATCATCGCGAATTGCTGGTTGGCTGCGTCGAAAAGGTGGTCAACCATCGGCTGCTTGCTATAGGATTCATTCACGAGGGGCCTCCCGGGGATACTTGGTGTGGTAACCGTTATCTACCGTGGATCGCCCCTCGTGTCTTCTTTCCTATGGCATTAACTGGCTGATCTTATACATATTCGTCGTCGACTGAGAAGATCCGCACCCATATGAAATCCTGCAAAACGCTTTGCCGAACGCACCACGAAAAAACCCGACGCATGATGCGCCGGTTTTTTTGTACAGCCTGCTAGCAGGAAATCAGGGAACTTACTCCGGAGAACCGTTGCGATGGACGTCGCAGATGGTCTGGAACGGCGCACCGCTGCTGCCCGACCAGACATGTTGGCAGGCCTTGATGAGATAGTTGCCGCTAAAGCGCGTGCCGAAGTCCAGAAGCTCAATCACGTCACCAGGGCAAAGACTGGGCCTACCCTCGATCGTCACGCGCGCTCCCATCCAATACATCGAGCAATCGTCAAGAAACGCTTGCGCGACGCCCTTTGCCTCCTCCTGACTACCCACGCCTGCATCCAGAATCTGAATGATCTTGCCAGAGCTCTCGCCACCGTAGAGCATCTTCCCAGTATGCTTCGTGCCCGCCTTGCCACCGATCAAGGCCGAGGGGGCAGTAGCCTTGCCGACAAAGCCCTTGTGCTTCGCATGGTCATACCCACGGACCCAGACCTCTTTGATTTGACGTACTGGCGAGTTGTAGAACTCTACCTTTCCCGCCAACATGCTATCGTCTCCCGCGTCAACCCGATCGCGATGGATCTTGAGCTTGGCGCTTGCCGTCAACTCGACTGGCTGGAACACGAGCTCGGATGCGCTAGCGCCCGTCTTGACCGCAAATCCAGCGCCACCGGTTATCTGGCCGATAAACGCGAAGTCCGTCGTGGCCACCTGTGACTTGTACTCCAGTTTAGCATCGCTGGATCCAATCTTGACGCTGAGCCCGTCGCTGGTCCCCTTGTGCGCACCCGACGCGCTTACGATGTCGGTGAGAAGTTTTTTGGCATCGATAGCCGCCTCAAAGCCATCACCAAAAGCGCGCGACTCATTGTTGCCGACCGTCAGTCGCCACGCCTTCGTGTAGCAAACGACCTCGACGACATTTTGGCCTGGAGAGAAGCGGGGACGGATGTAAACTGCCTCCCCGTCGAAGATGGTCCCGGTCTCGCCGTAACCTGCGATCAACTTGATCGGTGTCCCTGGGAGGAGCTTGTCGAGAACGACGAACTCATTCTGATCCATCATGTTCAGAGAAAATGACAACAGATCCGGGGCGCCAAGTTTCCGGTCGCAGCGAAACTGCTGCACCAAACTTCCATTGGCATTCGGGATATCCCCCTTTTCTCCGGGGACAATCTCTTTACCGTCAATGAAGAGCTTAAGCTCGAACTCGTTATGATAATCGGTCATGGCTCGCCCCTTGTCTCAGCGCGAATGGAGAATGCTCACTTAAGAATCGGTGGAACCAAAAGCTTGGTACCGGGACGCAACTCGAGCGGGTCGAGTATGTTGTTCAGCTTGGCGATACGTCGCCATTCGCCGGGATTGTCATACTCTCGCTGTGCGATCGCCTGGAGCGTATCGCCCTGACGGACAAGATAGGTTTTTGCATGGTCGGGTGATTCCTTGTCTTTCTTTGACCAAGAGACTTGCTCTAAACTGACTGAAACTTTTGCACGTACAGGCATTCCGTCGTTTAAAAACAACGTGTACTCAACGCTTAATGACTTCAAAAAGAAGACGTAATCGGGATTGATTTTCCCCCCCGAAAACTTACCCCAGTTAAAGACAACCACAGGCGGCACGTGAACGTCCGGAATGTAAAGCATCAGGGCTTCGAGTTTATCGATGTGTTCGGTCCGAACCGACGTACGAGTCTCATATGTGTCGAACCACATGTCCGGGATCGTCAAGCAGACTGGCCCTGAATTCTTGAAGGTCGTCGTCGTGGGCGCTTGATTGTTTTCAGCGACTTTGAATGAGTTCTCTCGCTTCGTAGTGATCGTCGCTGGATTGAACTGAAAATGGACGTCGTTTTCTTCGGCGAGTCGGTCTTCGACCTGACCAGACGCGCTAAACTTTCCATACGCCACGAAGCTTGCCTTTGACAGCTCTCCGATGCTTAGCTGCCGCTTTACCTTATCCATAATGTTTCCCTCCGTGTTTCAAAGTCCATGACCGTCACTGCCAACGCCCTGTTCGTTCTTCTTCTTGTGCCATCAGATCGGCCACAAGGCCAGCCATCTCGAGAGCAAGCAAATCCAACGCGTCTTCGTTCAGCGAGAAGCCGCCCGGCCCCGCCGGCGCTGGTGCGCCGGCGGTCTTGTCTTGCACTGGAGCACTCGACTTCGCTTGCTCGCTGCTCGGCGACCGCAGCGCCGATTGCGCTACCGACTTCGCCGCTGGCGCGACGAGCGCCATGGGCATCGCGCTCGTCGCGGAGCCGCTGCTACCAACAAGTGCCGAAGCCAGCTTCCCGAGGTCGGCGTGCGACGTCGTCGCTGCCGCCCCCGTGTCAACCAGGCGCCAATCGGTCCGACGGATTGCGTCCGAGCGAGATGCGCTACCTGTTAACGCACTCGCGACGGGGCGCGCATGTGCTGCGATCCCATCGCTACTGTCCCCACGACCGCGGCGGGCCGAGTCGACGAGGTTCGCGCCGCCCATCGGCGAGGACAAGGCCACGCGGCTATCACGCTGAGCCCCGAAGGTCCGCGCCGTCGCCGCCCTAGCCTCACCAGCACCGACATCGACGCCACTGCGCGACCCATCCACGCGGGCGAGCCACTCGAACGCGAAGTCCGCGCCGCCGGCACCCTCGAAGATCGAAGCCGTCTCGGCGCGCTCGGCGCCTTTAAGGATTGAGCTCAAAAGACCCGCGCGCTCACGCTTGCTGAGACGCGCCCGGCTGACCGCCTCAACGGGGTCGACGCCCTTGAGGAGAATATCACTGAGCGCACCGGAGGCCGAAGCTCCGCCTGCGCGCTGCACGCGGTCGAGGAGGCGTTGCGCGCGAAGCGATGACACATCTGCCTCGCCAGTCCGTGCCTCGGCGCGGCCAAGCGCCGTACGCCCGGCGCCAAGATCCACCCCGGAGTCAGCCAAAGTTGTCAGGACGCCTAGGCTCTCGAAGCCCGCCGCGCCACGAATCGACATCTCACGCACGACGCGGTTGAGCTCTAAGGAACGCATTCCCGAGAGCATCACCTCGGGGGCGAGGACGCGGTCGAGGCCAACAGGAAGATTACGCTGCATCTCTTCAGAGCTCGCGGCGGATGAAGCGTTCCAGCCTTTGACGTAGCCCAGCGCGGAGGTCTGCGACCGCGCCGTCCGTTCGCCAGGCTGAAGAGCCGCACCTAGCCCCTTCGGCGGCGCCGAGTCAGCGCGGTCACGGTTACCCATTGCCGTCTGAACCGGCGTGCCGACCAGACGGGATGCGCCCGCCGGACCAGCCGCAGACAGCGCCATCGCGTCAGCGAGCCGAGATCCGACACCGCCCTGTGGCATCACGTCGCCACTGTCACGCGCCAAGAGCGCCATCTCGGGCATAGCGAGATCGAGAGGAGCGCCGGCCCCGCCTCGCGCGCCAAGGGTAAAGTTCGTGTTTTCGTTGAGCGCGGTCGCGCTGGCGCCCGCATCCAAGAGCGCAGAAGCGCGCGCCTCAAGCCAAGCTCGACCGGCCGAAGCCCCGAGGGCCTGCGTCGTAGCCGCGGGAACAACCGCCTTCACGGCCTGGGTCACGGTGCTCTTCGAATTCGTCCTCGACGCCGTCGAATCCGACGTGATGCCGGGGGTCGAGGTCCCTAAGACATCCATCGCGCGGCGACGACCCTCAGCGTTGAGGCCGCTATCCGACAGAGCCCGCTCAATCTCGGCGACCGAGACGAACTCACCGAGCATCGCACGGTCCGCCAAGGCCATCGGCACCACGCCGCGCTCGGCCAGGGCCACGACCCCGCCGAGCGGCGTGATCGACATCGCGCGGCTAGAGGTATCGTCAGCCCCCAACGCCGCCGCCTGAGCCGAAGCGGGCACGAAGGGAGCGACGCCCATCGAAATGTTCCGCGCAATGCCGGCGGCCTTCGCGACCGCGAGCTCGCCGGCCAGTGCACGTTCAACGCTACGGCGGTGAACCTTGGCCTCGGCACCAGACTCGCTGCGCATGAGATCCAAGACCCGCTGACGCGCCACCGGTGCCAACGTGGAGTCCGCGAGGCCCGACTCGATGTCCGCCATCGTCAGGAAGTCCCCGCTGGTCGCCATTTCGGCCAAGCGTGATGGGACAATGCCACGGTCGGCGAGGGCCTGAAGCCCCATCGCCGGTACGCCCAGAGGCGCTCGCGTCCCTTCGAGGGTCGCGCCCAGTCCAAACGGCGCGCTGGAGCGCGTCTCGAACGGCGCGCCCGTCGTGCGCGGCGCGAGGCTACGCATCTCAAGCGACACGACGCTCTGCAGCGCGGCTGCCGCGATACGCCCATCGACACCGCTGGCGGCCTTGACGGCGTCGATCACGCGTCGCCGTGCCTCTGTCGGCAGTGACGAGGTCTCGAAAGACGTCTCGACATCGGCCATTGTAAGGAATTCGCCCGACGCCGCACGGTCAGCGAGGCGAGCGTCGACGACGCCACGGTCGGCAAGCGCGCGCAGCGTGTAGGACTCAACTGCCCCCGACGCGACACCGGCGACCTGTCCATCGGTCCCGAGCAGCCCAATGGAGGACGCGAAACCGGCGAACGCAGACCCGAAGGTAGAAGGCGCGATGCCCATCGTCGCGGCACCGGGAATGGTCTGGAGCTGTGCGAGGAGCTGGGACCTGCCTGTCGCGGGAAGGGTGGAGCTGGCGAGGCCCTGCTCAATCTCGGCAATCGACAGATATACGCCACTGGCGTCGCGATCCAAGAAGGCTTGGGGCGCATACCCCTGGTCGACGAGCGCGCTCAAGACCGATTTTTTCGCTTGGACCACGCCGCGGCCAGACTCGACCGCGCGCGAAGCGGATTCGCTTGAACGGATGTTGGCGACCACCTGCCGCCTGACCCCGATCGGCACCGGATTGTCGGCCCGCATGACATCACCCGTCGCCATCTGCGCGAGCTCACCGAGAGCGTTGGACACGGCACGCTTCGGGGCTGCCGCCGAGGTCCGCCCTACGAGACCGGCCGCTGGCGAGGAGGTCCCAAAGTAGGCGTCAGAGCCACGTCCGGAGAGCATCCCGAGGTAAGTCGATGCCTGCTGCCGTGCGGCAGCGTTGGCGGTCGCGACGCCTGCTGCCGACGACGCAACAGAGCCGCCGACGGTAAGCGCCCCTGCCATGACGCGCGCGACGTTGCGGGCCATCCGATCAGATGGCGCTCGGTTGGTCACTTCGGTCGAATCGGTCTGCGTCGTCGGACTGGAGTCCTGCATCAAGAGGCCGAGCTCAGGCTGTGACCACCCGCTCTTCATTAACATCTCGCGCATCGCGCCGGTGCGGCCGCCAAAGACCGGCTCGTAAACGGACGATGCACCGAATGCGCTCAAGTCGAGACCGACCGAGCCGCGGGCGCCGTCATTGCCAAGCTTGGGCGCGACTCGCTGACCAAGCGCCGCGATGGCATCCTGGCCCGACGAGCGCTGGTCGAAACCGAGCTCGCCAATGGACCCGATGCCGGCCGCGCCAAGCTGAGAAAATCTGGAGAGGGTCTCGAATCCACCACGATCGGCCGCTGGCGCTGCGCTCCCCTGCGCAAGCAAGGCCTCGCGGGCGGTCGGAACGGGACGCAACATCGCGTTGCGGAGCACCCCGAGGTGCGCCCCTGCCCGGCCGAGAGGTCCGGCTGCGGCCGCGCGGGCCGACATTACAGGACGAGAGTCAGCGCCGAGCGCCAAACCGCGGGTCGGATTAGCCGCGCCTTGGCCGCCCAAAGCGGCGTGAGCGATAGACTCGAGGGCCGTGAACGCAAAACCCAAAGACGGCGCTGCGCTCCCGCGCTCGGCAGGGACCTGGGCAGCCGCCGCCGGGGGCGCAACCATGGCACCTGCGCGTAGGAGGCGCTCGATCGAGATCCGCGGTGCCAGTGACGTGCCCGGCGCTGGCGAGATTGGTTCTGCGGCCGAGAGCCGCTCTGCCGGCGACATGTCCGCCGCGGCCGAGAGCCGCTCTGCCGGCGACATGCCCGCCGCGGCCGAGAGCCGCTCTGCCGGCGACATGCCCGTGGCCGGGCGTGTCGCCGTGCCACTTGTGCGGCTAAAGTTTCGATCTGCGAGCGCGCTGGATGCCAAAAGGGCCTTGGCAGCGACGGCGGCCGGCGCCTGGACGCTATTTCGACGCTCGGGCACCGCGGCTAGACCCATCGCGCGAGTCGCACGCGAACCTAGGTCACTATTCGTAGGCGCTGCTTGTTCGCCGGCGTCCATACTGAGCCATACCGCGCCGTCCACTGCGCTATTGACCCAAGCTCCCATCGCCGCGTCGCGAGACTCGGCACGACCGGCGGCCCCAATGGGCGGCCTCGCCGCAGCCCCGCCACCGAATGTCATCGGGTCGAAGGCTGGGAGCACCGTCTGCTCGACCGAGAGGGCCCGCTCGATAATCTGTTGAACTGCAAAAGATTCGTACCCGGTAAATCCGACACCGAGGGGCGTCGAGCGGGCGCCGGCCTTCTTCGGACCAGCACTCCCGGCGCTAGCAAGTCTTGCCTCGACGCCGCCGACCAGAGATCGGCTGACGCGCGGGACGACCGCACCGTCGGGACGATGAACGAGCCCCTCGGCGAACCGACCAAGTGGCTGCTGACCGAGAGCAGGGCCAGTAGATGCGGCCGGAACGCCGGCCGACCGTGTATTTGGAGACGCACCCAGCGCGTTTAGCGACGGCGGGACGAAGGCGGAACGATTCTGGCCGATACGCGCGCCAATCTGGGGCGTCGTGGCCCGCTGCGCAACTGCACGCGGAGCAACCATCGCGCGGCGCTCGTTGCGCTGAGACGCCACCGAAGCCAACTGCACTGGGCGGGGCGCGGCAACCCGAGTGGTTGGGAACATCGTGCGGTCACGAAGCGACGGGGCCTCGAGCGCACCGGCGGTTGCGGACGGACCCTCGGCCGCCTGAAGACCAGCCAACCCCTCGTCAAAACCTAGGAAGACGCTCTCCGCCGCGTCGAAGAAGGCGTATGCGTTTTGATTCGCGACGTCTAGCTGTGCCGGCTCGGCGATCCCCATCCTCGACGGGGCGACGCGCGTGGCGCTGGCTTCGGCCAAAGAGGCGGAAAGGGCCGGGAGGCGGTCATCGACCGTCATCCCATCGAGAGAAAAGGTCCGGGTCGCCGGACGACGCTGCCCGCCAGGCTCGCCAACCCGCGCCATGACCTGGTCCACGACCGGTAGGCCACCTGCGATGAGGGAGCGCAACGTCTCGGCGACCATGCGATCGCCGCTGCTCATCACAAAACCACGTGCCGCATCTCCCTCGGGGGCGCCCTTGGCGGCACCTGGCCGACGGCTGGCCGCTGTGCGAACAGTGGTCGCCGCGCCGCGCCGGCCCACAAGGCCTGTGCGACCCTTGCGACGCTGCGGCATCTCCGCCTCAGCCTCGGCGGGGGTGAGGCCCTCCTCCTCCATCAATTGAAGAAAGCCGCGCTCAGCCTCCATGTCGCCGTAGCCAAATCGGCCGACGCTGGTGCCAGAGAGACCCTGCCAGAAGCTGTCGTCGAGGAGCCCTCCGAGAGCCAATCCGTCGAGCCAGTCGGCGGCTCCGCTCAGACTACCTCGCGAGGTGGCCAGTCCGTCGAGCATCGACTCGGACTGCGCCCCCACATCGCTGCGCGGGCGCTCGGCATACCGGGCCAGCACCGTCGCCGCGAACGAGCCAATATCCTTGAGGTTGACCACATCCTCTGCGTCGGGGGCCGCACCGTTTCGGAACAGTTCTGCGATGGTGTTTGGAAGGGTCATGTGTCTCTCTCAACGGAAGGTTTTCAGGCTGACTCTGCGTGTATCGGGCGGCAAAAACTCGTGGCGTCTTGAACCAACGCACGACTACGGACCTGGTTAAGTCCGGCTGCAGACGAAAGGCCTAGCTATTTGCCCTTAGTGAACTCGAAGTAGTCGTACCAGAGCTTAATGGACTCCACCGACAGCTCGCCCCCCTTGGCGTTGAAGGTGGGGCCCTCAAATTCGACGGCGACGCAGTTTGAGAACGTGTAGCTCGCGCCGGTCTCCGCGCCGGTCTGATCTAGCAGGCTCAATTCGACGTTACCGATACGATCCTTCTTCGCCGAAGAACTCCCGTGGACACCCTTAACGAGTTCGTAAAAGTCGTTGCTGTCTTGAAAGAACATCTTCTTGAGGGTCAGAAGCTCAGGATAGGTATGGGGCTTGAGCATGGAATGCTCGTGAAGGTTGTTGCCGCCCTCCCGCACGCGATCGAAGTCCGTCTTCGATTTGATGCCGGAAACCTCGGAGACTCCGCCGATTTCGTTACCGCCCAACTTAACCTTGAAGCGAAAACCCGCATAAGGATCTTTGAACGTCGTTGCATCAGCCATGTTTCATACTCCCATCGAAATTTACTGTTTGTCGGAGGACAGTACCATTCACGAACTCTAGCACCAAGATCGAGCCCGGTGAAACGTTGAGGTGGGGCCAACTGACGCGGGGTCGATTGGCCCCACCTGAGACAAAAAACCCCAAATAGCTACTCGGCTTTCTCATCACCCGAAGCGGTCCCGGCGGGGACCTCTGCTTGGACGCTGAAGACGATGAACTCGGTTGGGCGTACGGGTGAGACGCCACACTCGATGACCAAGATGCCGGCGTCGCGCAGCGCTGGCGTATTGGTTTCCTCGTTACAGCGCACGAAAAACGCGTCTTCGGGGGTCTCCCCCCGTAGATATCCACGTTCCCAAAGGCCTTTGAGGAAATATGCAACTTGGTTCTCCAGCGTCTTCCAGAGTGAGGGAGTGTTCGACTCGAACACTGCCCATTGCAAGCCCTGTTCCACACTTCGGATGATGGCGTTGACCACCCGCCGGACCGGTACAAAGCGCCACTGCGGATCGTTCGACACGGTCCGCGCGCCCCAGACTCGGATACCGCGCGAGCCGAAGCTCTTGAGACAGTTGATGCCGTTGTTATTCAGTTGGCCGACGTCGGTATCGAAGAGGTTGCGCGCGAGGTCGACGACCCCGTTGAGGATCTCGTTGGCCGGCGCCCGAAAGACCCCTTCAGCCGCGTCGCATCGCGCGTAAACGCCCACTACGTGGCCAGACGGCGGGACTAGGCGATTCTCACCGTTCACTGATTGAATCGTAATCCACGGAAAGTAGAAGGACGCGAAAGCGGAATCGAACATCAGGCGCCACTGCGAGGCACGGCGGTGGTCGCCCGGGTCAGGAAAATCGAGCAGCGCAAAACGCGTCTTCATGCGCTCGCACTGCGTGACCATGGCCTGTTGAACGACCTCCACGTCCTTCTCGGTTCGAAAACCGGCGGACTTTTGAAGGGTCCACATGAGGTCGGGGATAAGAAGCAGATCGATCTCTTCGACCGCCTCCAGGGCCGCGAGTCCGTAGCGCTCGTCGGGACCGATATTGGACCCAATAAAATCCTCTGGCGTTACCGTAAACAGCCCATCCGAGCCCCCTTCAAGACTCTGCTCCTCGATGTTTACGGGATAGTTCTTTGGGGCCGGCGACTCACAGCGGGCGTCCTCGACGACCAAGAAATCAGAGCGGCGGTTGATGACGCGCTCGACGTATTGTTCGGAGTTCGGCGACATACTTATGTTTCGAAACACTTCGGAGTGTTCTTGCCAGCGCACCTTGACGGTGAACTCAACCGGCTCGATATAGGTCGGCGCCCCTGACCGAAACGCGCGGTCCAAGGGAAAGGCGGACTCCCAGACGATCGTCTTTCCGGAGAGATCCGTGATGGTCCGGAAGGTCTCGGCGGTACCGTCGTAGATACGGACCAAGGTGCCCCGCGCCAGCCCCAGCGTCGACTTGATGACCGCAGAGGTGTCGCCCTCGTTCAAGTCGAGCGTGAGGAAAGTTTGGGCACGCGGCGCCTGGCGCGTCACGGAACAGCGGATATGGTTTCCCCAGATCCCCTCGTTCGCGGCGTTAAAGGTCAGTGTGGTTCGCCCCTCGTCGTCTTTGCACTTGAGGGAAGCCTTCTTCGCGGTCTCCTCGCGGAGACGACGAACCATGTGTGCCACGCGCAGCACGTAACACTCGCGGCCGCCATTCGTGAAGAAGCCGCGGATCGCATCACGGAGATATCCGCCTTCCTCTAAATCTCCATAGATTTTGACGAATTGGTCCTCGGACTCGATGTGCATCGGCTCGTTGGTCGGCCCCTTCTGGGTCAAGCCCACGAAACCCGGGATGCCGGTCCGCTCCAACTCGAGATTCGAAAAGCGCGCCTCGTCCGGGGCTTTGTAGATGCCGGGAGAGCGAAGTGTGGTACTCAAAACAAGACCTCCAACCTGACAAGTGCGGCGAGGGGTTGGCGGGTCGCCTCGCAACTAGACGTACCCGCCGAATCAGCTCTTTCGCGATTCGTTGATCTGGCGGTTAATCTCAGAGATTTCCTTGACCCAGATCTGCCGTTCCCGGTGTTCCATCAAGGTAATTTCCTCGATGGACCAATGAAAATGGTACGCGATATACGCTACCTCTTGGTAAATGCGTTCCAAGGGGTAGCTTACGATTCCCCCATCTGTTGACCCAGATCCACGTCGAAGTCGTGTCCACAGGCGGGGCATTTGACCTTCACGGCCGCGGTGCCTTCCTCGTTGATCCGACGATAGAAGTCCTGCAGGTACGCCAAGTCGGTCGAGAAGAGACCCTCGATGATCGACGGATTGATGGACTTCAGATCCCCAAGCTTCTCGATCACACGCGAGAGCAAAATGATCACGAGATACGCGCGGTTATTCTGCACGCGATAGTCCTGCAAGGGCAAGATCTCGTCTTTCGCGGTCGCGAGGCGCATGACGCCCTTCGTGTGAACATTACCGTCTTTGTCCACGTAACCTTTGGGGAGATTGAACTCGAACTCTGTTTTGAACGCCATTCTTCGTTTCCTTTCTATGCTGACGGGACAAGCCCCGGATTATCTAACCCGAGGCCCGGTTCCTGACAAGGCCACCCCACCGCGGGAACGCACCGTTGCGACCCGATTCGAATGACCAAAATATGCGTAAATTCAACCATATCAACCTGCTGGAACGGAGGCCTTTGAAAAACGCGCCGGGTGCCACGGAGGAAGATTGAGGTCGTCATTGTCCGGGGCGGCCTGCGCATCCTCCGCCCCGCGGAGTCTATGTAATCCGGCCGCGACACGCGAGTCCAACCACGGTTGGGTTTTGGACCGCAGGTTCGGCGAGAGCGTCCAAATAGCGCGCTTGACCACCTGAATGATTCCCCGGTTGGCGTTTCCGTCGGACGAGATAAGCCGCGTCAAGCGCTCGAACGCGTCCCAGGTCGCTCGTGACTCTAGCGCACCCATCACCGCATCAAGATGGGTAGGGCTCCACTCATAGTGAAGTCCCGCCCGCAGGACGGCCTCCACCCCCTCGTCGATCGTCGCAGCGAGAACACACACGGCGTCGAGGTGCCAGGTCTGGCAATAGACGGGCTCGATGACCGCGACCGACTTAAGCGCCGAGATCGCATCGCTAAAACTCTGATCGCCCGAGACCATGGTTGGCGCCTCAGAGATCAGCATCAAGCGTTTCATATCCTCGTGGACGAGCGGAAAGATGGTGACGACCTCGTAGGTCGGCCCGTCACCCCACCGATCTTCGAATCGCGCGATGTCCGTCCCCTCTTTAGGGGCGCCACCCGTGACCGCGACACCGCCAAACCCCCGCGCGGCCATGCGCTCCCGAAGCGCCGACGAGAAATCGGTCGCGAAGACGGTCGCGGCGTCCCGGCGGTCGGGGGAGACGACGAGGACGTCGCCGCGGTCTTTTTGCGCGACCACGGTAATGATGTCGTGAAAGACGGCGTGCCCAGAGTGGGCGTAGCCCTGGTAGAGTTGCCCCTGAGCGGCGAGACAGCCAGACACGAGCTCGCGGACAAACGAGTGTTCGAGCTCCGCGGCGACGTGGAGTCGTTGCCGAGGTTCGGCTCGTATCTCCTCTGCGCGCCGCCAGAGGGACTCATCAATGTGCACGCCAAGCTCTCCGCGCTCGAGCCCACAGGACCGCGCGGTCAAGATAGGCGAGCCCATGAGATCTCGTAGGGGGTTACGAGGGTCTTCGGGATTCAAAAAGAGGCCGTCCAGCCGGCCGATGACCCGAGGGCCGGCGTCCTCGACGATGACAATCTCCCCGCTCTGCTCCCGAAAGCCGACATGATCGGCATCGACTTTCGCGTCCTGGGCGACGGCGTCCAAGTAGCTGTCGCGCGCATCATCAATCGAGCCGGCGAGCCCGCGAAATGCGTCAACCCGGAGTTGGCGAATGGAGCCGTACTCGGCGAGGTAGATAAACGGGGTCCCAGCGGCGAGGCCTAGAGCCTCACGAACCGCGTCACCATCACGACAATGATCAAAAATGCCCGGCGCAGAAATCACGAGGTCGCACCCGCGAAGGGCCTCGTGACCTTTGGCCTCCGTCGCCGGAATAACGAGTACACCCTCCGGCAAGACGAATTTTGCCTGTTTCTCTAGGCCCGTCGTGACCAATACTAGCGTGGGACCTCCGGGCTCACGGGCGAGAAGATGGATGAGTTTAGTCATGAAGGCGACATCGCCCAACCCGGCGTCCACTTCGTTATAGAGGACGACCTTTATGCCGACTGGCCAAGGCGCATCGTCAAAGAGTGTGTCGAGTTCGCTCTCAAGCACCTGACGTTCGACATATAGGCGGTGGAGCCACGAGCCACCTAAACCGACACTGTTCACGACTTCACCCCTGTCCCTCTTGTCGTCTCGCCCCGCGGCGGCAGGCAAGACCGCGACGCCAAAGAATCACCCCGACGCGTTCGATGTCATCGCACCAAAAATAGGCATAAAAAAACGGGCAGGAGAACCTGCCCGTCTTTCTGACATCGGAAAACCGAGTATCAACCCTTCTCGATCTTCTCGACCGCGAGCTCGAGCTCCTCGACGTTAACGTCGGTGCCCTTGCCATCGAGCGTGAAGCCCTTCCACTTGGACGGCCAAGCTTCGAAGAAGTTGTAGCGCATGATTTCCACGCCGTCGTCACCGCAGAGGATGATCGAGCCGGCTTTGCGCTCAACCTTACCGTCGATGACGGCCTTGCGCCAGAGCCACAGTTCCTGGTTGTTGATGTACCCACGCTTGAGAGTCACGTTGCTGTACTTGGTACGGCCCGGACGCTTGCGGAGGATGATGTCATCACCGTCCTGGAATTCAACGATTTCGGTCTCGGAGTCGAGGCCTTCCACGTTGCGGAACGCGCCCTGGGTGACGCCTTCGATTTCGACTTTGAAGTTGAAGTTACCAATATGATCAAATGCGCGACGATTCGGCATGATATCTCTCCTAGAAGACGGTGAGATTCGATCCCCTGGAACCTACCAGAGGACCAGCCTCCCACCTATTTGAAACTGTTATTCGCTGACGTCACCACCGGTCGGCATCTGGCCGATACGGAAAATGACGAACTCGGCCGGTTTCACGGGGCACATGCCGATTTCGCAAATGAGCTGACCAGCGTCGATGACCTCGGGCGGGTTGGTTTCATCGTCGCACTTGACGTAGAAAGCCTGCTCGGGGGTCGCGCCGAAGAGAGCGCCTTGGCGCCACAGACGCATCAGGAATGCCGACAGGTCGCGCGTGATACGCTTCCAGAGGCGCTGATCGTTGGGCTCAAAGACGGCCCATTGGGTGCCGATTTCGATGGACTGCTCAACCATGTTGAACAGACGACGAACGTTGATGTAGCGCCAGCTGGCGTCGGACGACACGGTACGTGCACCCCAGACGCGGATACCACGGTTCGAGAACGCGCGGATGCAGTTGATGCCCTTCGGGTTCAAGACGTCCTGCTCGCCCTTGGTGATGTTGTACTTCAGGCCGAGCGCGCCACGAACGAGTTCGTTGGCGGGAGCCTTGTGCACACCGCGCTCGGCGTCAACGCGAGCGTAAACACCGGCCATGTAGCCTGCTGGGGGCTGGAACACATTGCCTTTGTAGGGGTCGTAGACTTCGATCCAGGGGAAGTAGTACGCGCCGTACTTCGAGTCGCGCGGCTTGGGAAGCTTATCGACGCCGCCCTTCTCGATGACTTCCGGCGAGTCAAGGATGGCGAAGCGATAGCGCATGTTCTCGCAGTGCGAGAGGACGGCATCCTGGATGGCCGGGTCGGTCTGACCTGCGGCGACAACCATGTTGATGTCTTCGACGTCTTCGAAAGCCTTGAGACCCGTACGGGTGCCCGGGCCATTGTCTTCGCCGATATAGAGAGCGGCCTTGCTCGCGAACTTGCCTTCCCAGTCGTTGCCGACGTTGAGAATGTAGCAGCGCGAACCACCGTTATTGAAGAAGCCGTAAACGGCGTGGGCGAGGTACTCGCTGTGCTGGAAGTCACCGAAGTTCTTGGTGAACTGGCTCCAGTTGGTCACAAATACGGCCTCGTTAACGGGGCCGACGTTCGAGTCGCCGATGAAGCCGACGGTGGATGTACCCACCATCTCGAGCGGCTTTGAGCCGCGATCGACTTCTTCAACGTAAACACCAGGAGAAAGGTAGCTGGTCGCCATGTCGTGGATTCCCTTTTTTGCTCATGTGCGCTGCTGCGCGGTTGGCCCTCACGGGCTGGAACACGGCTAGCGATTCGAATGACAGACCGGACTACCTTGAGCCCGAGGAGAAACTCTCCTCAGCGAGGTTTCCCTACTGCAAGATCCCTGCCAGTCACTCGACGAATCTCCGGGCTGCGTCGGTCGGATTCAATCCGGAACCGAACGAAGTAGGAGACCGCTGGCCGCAACTCTTCATTCATGCTGCGCCAAAAGCTCAGCACGTCATTGAAGTCATATTGTAGATTCGGATAGATATTGAGCACATCGTCGGGGAAAAAGCTTTCCCCACGGAGCTGCTCGTCTGTGACCATCGGGTTTTCAAGGATGGTTTTGACAGCCAGGCCCGTGAGGAGGTTTTCCTCCGCAGGCGAGTTGCCCCACACGCTGACGATGTAGTTGGCCATCATGTGAACCGGGGCATCGCGATAGTACTCGACGATACGACCATCTTTCACATAGCTGGACACCAAGGTCTGGGTGCGTTCCCGATACCGCTGGTCGAAACCGAGGTGATACATATAAATGTTCACCGTCGGAAGGTTCTTAATGTTGTCCTTCTTCGGCTTGTCGATTGAGATATTGACCGTCGTAAAGCCCGACGCCTTGAAGCTCTCCTCAAAGAGATTCTTTAGGGTCTCGCCGATGTCTTTGATGACTTCGAACTGGCTCATTCTCAGGGTTCTCGCTCTATCTGCCGTGAGGTCTGTTGGGGTCTTCGCGCCCCATCAGATGTTCGGAACGTATCATGCCAGTTTTTGGAGTGTCAAACGACCAACCGCATTAGAAAACAGATAGTTAGGTGGGGACGGCGAAAATAGATCCAACTTTTTTCGGCCTCTTTTCGGGTCCGAGGCGGGGTCTAGAGACCGGTGACAACTGACCCCACCCCGGGGACAGAAGTCACCAGTTAGGAAATCAGTCGAGAATTGGCCCACTTGAGGAACTGCCCAAGATTTTGACCTCGAAGCCGTAGTCGCTCGCGCCCGATGTCGCCGAAAACTCAATGAAATAGGTTCCTTTCTTGAGTTCCTGGGGGCCGACCATGAGCTTTCGGTCATCTCCGGAATGCTTCACCGCCTTCACCAGATCGCCACCCTGATCGCGAAGCTCCACGGTGCTCTTCACCTCCTCGGGTGCCATCCACCACACGTTGATTTGGACCTTACCGTCCTCCTCAAGGGTGAACTTCTTCCAGTCAGTGTTGTCCCCTCTCGCGGCGTCGACGCGATCGTATTGGAGGGTCTCGAGGGCGAGGTCTCTCGCGTCGCCGCGACCACCATCGCCACCCGTCATTTCATTGAATCCGATGCCGCAGCCTGCGATGAGGAGGGCGGACGCACCTGCTGGCAGGTAACGGAGAAAGCTTGCCTTCATTGTGACTCCTATTGTGATTCCTTGATTTCTTTCGAATTCGCGCGTCTTTCCGCGCGAGTGCGGGGGCAGTCTACCACGCGTGGCCAAGTTCGCACCTCCACCGCAAAACGTGGTGGGCGCGCACGCTGGCGCGTGCAACACGAGGCGAGTTGTTTTAAGGACCCGCACATGAAGCAGGCAAACGTTTGGAGAGCCGCCGTGCTCGGGGTCGGAGTCCTCATCGCCCTCGCGCCATTCGTGGTCGACGCCGTCCGGGGAAAGGAGATCCCGATTCCGGCGACGGTCGAAGCGGTCGCGAAGGCAGTGCGATCGCGTTTCGCCGACGGCGATTGTGTCGTCGTGCGGCCTGCGTGGTTTTCTTCGGTGTTGACTCGCCTCACCGATATGGGTCGGGGGACAGAGGCGTGGCCTTTTGAGGCGCTGATGGGCTCTGAGGACCTGGACCCCTTGGCCTTGGGGACATGCGCGCACCTTTGGTGGATCGACTTCCTCGGTCGGCGGACGGGTCCGGCCCCACTCACGTTGGATGAAGTGTTGAGCGCCGAGCCCCTGCCCTTGCTTGACCCGGAGGTCGCGGTACGTGCGGCCGTGACGCGATTCGAGCCAAGGCCTCTCACCCGCTACCGGACGCTGAGTCGGGGGCTGGAAAAGGCCGAGATCTATCGCGGCGCGCGTGGCGCAGACGGCGTCAAGTGCCGCTATCGAGGCGACCGGCATCGCTGCGAGACGGACCCCTGGCTCGACGTTCGCCTTGAGGGGCGCCACGTCGGGCATCACGAGGTCTATTGGCCCTACGTTCACCCTGGTCCGGGGGACCAAGATCTCCGGATCGTGTGGCCGCCCGACGCCGCTGTCCTTCGTGCCGGCGGGGATCCTGCCTGGCTCATCGTCCGAATGGGCCACTCGATGGAGGCCGTCCGCCACGCAGAGGGCACCGAGGTCAGCGTGGAGATCCGCATCGACGGCACCCTTATGGACACCGTAACCCTAGCACCGCGGCGTTGGGAGCTTGTCCACCGGGTCTTCCCTGTCGCGCCCGGCGCCGCGTGGCCCACCGTCGAGTTTCGGATCCATACCGACGATCCGAACTGGCGCGAGACGCTCCTGGATGCAGACTTCACCGACCGCGTCCCTGCCGCGTACATTTCGGGGGATGGATCGCCGCGTCCCTAAGCTTTAGCGCCAGATTCCTTCCCACGCCTCGGGCAGAAGCGCCTCACGCTGAACGCGGCCCTTGCGGGTGTAGATGTGCAGGTAGGGCACGCTGGTGCGCGCCACGATCGCCTCTGGTGCCGGTAGGTTGAAGTCTCGGCGGGTCTGTTGATCGAGCTCGAAGAAGGCCTGCATCGGGTCCATGAGGGCGATGTCGGCACCAGCAAAACCGCTGTGGTAGCGGACGTCGTGCCGTAAAAGGCCCATGCGCTGGTACATCTCGAAGCTGCCGTGCGTCGTGTCGTTCCAGAAGACGCGCGCGTTTCGTGGGGCGTAGGTGTTGAGCCAGTCGAGCGCTGGATAGGTGGTGTAGCCCCAAAAGTGGCGCATGAGGCGCTTGTCCGCGGCACCCGGCAGCCCGCCGGCCAACAGGCTATTGAAGTAGCCTGTGCCTAGCCGTGAATGACCGACGGACGCCGCAACGGGATAGGCGACGAGGCTCAGCGCGAGAGCCCACTGCAGCACCCGCGGCGCCGCGAGCTCGTGGAGTAGGCGGACAACGGCGTAGGAGGCGATGATGGCTGTCAGCGGGGAGCCGGTCATCCAGTGCTTGAGGCCGCCAAAGATGGGTACCGACGGCAAACTAATGACGAGCAACGGGATAAGGCCATTAAGCAGGAGGAACGAGGCCGCGCGATCTTTGGGCGTGACGAGGCGCCAGTTCGCGAGGAAGTGCCGGACGCGGTGCAGCGGCACGAGCAGGTAGGCGCCGATGGCGAAGAAGTAGAGGTAGACCTCGGGATAGGTCAGGGCCGTCTTGACCGTCGGGAAACTCACCGGAAAGGGGGGCACCTGAAGAGGCGCCCCGAACCAGTACTCTAGGTAGTGCTCATGAGAAAGGTGGAACTGAAAGTAATCGACGACCGCGTGGAGGGGCTCGAACCAGAGGCGCGGCCAGAAGACGAAGAGCATCGGTATCCCGACGATCAGCATCACCAGGAAGGCCAGCGGCAGTGGAGGCAGCTGAAGCCAACGCCAGGGGCGAATCCGGGGGAAGGCGAGCTGGTCGCGCCCCGTCCATAACCACCAGAGCACGAGGGCGACGGGGATAAAGAAGGCGTTGTGCTTCACGAGCAGGGCCGCCCCCCACGCGACAGCTGTGGCGAGGGCCCAGCGACGGTCCGAGAGGCTGCGCCAGAACGAATAGAGCACCGTGAGTTGGGCCGCGACGATGGGCATGTCGAAGCAGGTCATGTGGGCGTGAAAGAAGTGCTCGGGCACGAAATAGAAGAAGAAGGCCGCGAGGAGCCCGACGAGCCAGCCGAAGAAGGCCTCTCCGAGGATGAAGGTCAGGGCGCACGCCACGCCCCCCGACAGGATACCGAAGAGGCGCATACCTGACACTTCGTCCAAGAATGCAAAGGCGCGTACCTCGCGGACTTGACACGGGGTCATCGCGATCTTGGCGGGGTCGTCGTCCTGGCGTGGTCTACAGCGTTCTGCGAGGTCCTCGCCGTCCGTCGCGGTCGGAAAGGAGATGGCGACCCGATCACCGACCCTCTCAACGACCCGACCGACCGCCAGGGTACGCGTATCGTCAGTCACGGCCTGACCTTGATCGAGGGGAGCCAGCAGCGAGACCTCAGCACCGAGAGCGAATCCCGTGGCGGGGCTGGCGTTCAGACGGGCGACGAAGCCTTCGTCCTTTGACGCGACCTGGTAGACGTCGCGATCCTTGCGGGTCAACCCCCGCCACGCGAACCCGAAGAGGGCCTTCATCAGCGGTGGGTGCTCGAAATTGCCCTGCCAGGTGCCGATCACCGCGTCTCGGCCGAAGGCCTCATGGCGGGCGTCTGCCGTGTCGGCGTCTTCGACGGCGACAAACCAGTTCTGATAGGACTCCGCGTAATGAAAGTAGAAACTCTCATCGCGCGTGTAGCCCATGTCTTGGGTCGCGAAGGTCAGGGCCGTCGCCGAGACAAAGAGCGCCAGCGCGATAGCCCAGACCCTGGGCCGCGAGATGTGGTGAAAGCGGAGGTTTGCGTGCGTCATCGAGATGGCACCGCTATCAACTCGCGAAGATGACGTCCAGTGGCGCTTTCAGTACAGCCCGCAACAACCGTCGGGTGGCCGGCCACGATGACTCCGCGGGGGGCCTCCCCGGGACGGGGGCCGATATCAATTATATGATCGCACACGGCTAGGAGTTGTGGCGCGTGCTCGGCGATGACGACGGTGTGGCCGGCATCCGCGAGGCGCCGAAGGGTGTGAGCGATCGTGATTAAGTCGACGGCGTGGAGGCCCCGCGAAGGTTCATCTAGAAGGAAGAGACCTCGACCCGTGCCGGGGCGAGCGAGCTCGCGCGCGATCCGCAGGCGCTGGGCTTCTCCGCCGGAGAGCGCGTAGCCTGGCTGCCCGAGCCGCAGGTAGCCGAGGCCGACCGCGTCTAGGGTCCCGAGTTGGCGCGCGAGTGCGGGAATCGCGGCAAAGACCGGCCTGGCCTCAGCGACCGTGAAGTCCAAGATCTCGGCGATGTCAAAACCCCGATAGCGTACGGCCAAGGTCGCGTCGTCGAAGCGGCGGCCCTGGCAGGCCTCACAGGGCGTGACGTGCTCGGAGAGGAAGCCCATGTCGAGGCGAATGACGCCCTCGCCCTTGCACGGCTCGCACCGACCGCCGGGCGTGTTGAAGCTAAACCGGCTGGCCGAAAAGCCTGCCGCTCTTGCGTCCGGCATGGCCGCGAAGAGGCGGCGGATCTCGTCGAAGAGCCCAAGCCAGGTCACCACGCTAGAGCGCGCGGAGCGTCCAATCGGGGCGCCATCCACCACGACGAGCCGCTCGATCCCATCGGCCCCCCGGAGCCTTCCAAACGACGGCGCCGCGATCCGGCGGTCCACATGCGCGCGGACGAGGGCCTGTATAGCCCCAAAGACGAGCGCGGATTTGCCGACACCCGAGACGCCAGAGATCGCTGTGATGGCCCCGATGGGAAGATCCACGCGGAGATCGCGAAAATGGAAATAATGATCGATCTCAACTGAAATAGTCGGCGCCTGCCTATCGAGAGGGGGCGCCGCGGGCAGGATCGGTTGACCGTCCAACCACGGCCCTGTGACAGACGCAGGATCCTTGCGGATCTCGTCGGGAGTCCCGACCGCCACGATAGCCCCGCCGTTGGCGCCGGCACCGGGCCCGAGATCGATGATCCAGTCGGCCTCCCGAACGATCGCGGGGTCATGCTCGACGACGACGACCGTGTTGCTGCGATCGCGCAGGCGCTTTAAGGCCACCACGACCGCGAGGACGTCGTCCGGGTGCAGGCCGTCGCTGGGCTCGTCGATGATGTAGGTGACGCCGGCGAGATCAGCGCCGATCTGCCCGGCTAGGCGTAAACGCTGGGCCTCGCCAGTGCTGAGCCATCGCTGGGCCAGCGAAGGCTTGAGGTGCCCAAGCCCAAGCGCGATCGTCGTCTGTAGACGCTCTGTCAGCTCGGCTAAGCCCTCACGCGTCACGGCGCGCGTCGCCTCATCGAGATCCAACGATGCCAAGAGGCCAGGCCACTGTTGCAGGGACGCGGCCAAGAAGACCTCCACGCGAATCCCGCCGAACCGCGCCACTCGCGCCACGTGCGTGAGCCTTAGGCCGCGGCAGAGCGGGCAAGGGGCCCCCGTCCAGTCCGCAGCCTGAGCTTCGTCCGCCGCGGCGTCCAGCACATCAGAGGTCGCGAGCCCGGTCCCACCGCACGCGTCGCAGGTGCCGCGCGAGGCCGTGGTCGCGAAACTGAAGAGGTCCGGCGTCAACGCCGGAAGATCGATCCCACACGGCGCACATCGCCACCACGTCGAAAAATGGGCGTCAGACGCATCGGTCGTGCTCGCGTCGGCGCTCGCGAGGGAGACCGTACCATCACCAAGACGGAGCGCAGTCTCTAGCGATTCGACGATCCGTGACCGAATCCCTGGCCGGACGATGAGGCGGTCGACCACGACATCGACGGTCCCGCCGGGGACGGGAAAACAAGCCTCGATCGTCGGCTCATCAAGGCGCACGATCGCGCCGTCCAGCCGGATGCGCGTAAAACCGCTCTCAATGAGTCGTGCACGGGTGTCGGCGGACGCGATCATCGGCGCGATGAGCAATAACCGGGTCCCCTCCGGCGCACTCTCAATGTGCAATGCGATGCGCGCGGGGGTCCAGTGGACTATCTGCGCGTCGCAGCTTGGACAGTGCAAAGAGCCCGCCCGCCCGACGAGCACCCTTAGGACCTCGTATACCTCCGAGGCGGTGCCGACGGTCGCCCTGATGGACGGTGGTGCGGCGTTTTGTTCAAGCGCGATCGTCGCCGTCAGGCCGCGCACCGCGTCGCAGGCTGGCCGTGGAAGGCGCGCGAGGGCTGTCCTTTGGCGCAGGCTAAAGGCGTCCATGAGGCGGCGCTGCCCCTCGGCGTGCAGGGTCGCAAAGGCGAGCGAGCTCTTTCCAGACCCCGAAGGGCCGGCCAGGACGACCAACCGGCCCCGCGGCAAGGACACGTCGACGCCGCGAAGGTTGTGTTCGCGGGCATTGACGATCGAGATGGGCTCTTGCGGCGGCATCCTCGGGCCTATAGCTGGAACGCCCCAAGGGGGCAACGGTGGCGGGAATTCCCCGATGGAATAGCCTCTGAGCACGGCAGCAGTTGCGGGGGCAGATTCGCCGTGTAAGATAGGGCTCGCTCGCGCAGGGGTATCCCTCGCTGGCGCGAACACCAGATGACTGAAGCCAGATGAAGGTCCAGCGATGAAACTCCAATATGCGGGTGAAACGAACGTCGGGATGAAGCGGGAACACAACGAGGACAACCTCCTCATGTTCCCCGAACAGGATCTCTACGTCGTATGCGACGGCATCGGTGGGCACAACTGCGGCGAGGTCGCCAGCCAGATCGCGGTCGACAGCATGAAAGCGTTCTACGCTGATACTGCGAAAAACGATGACGTTACTTGGCCTTACAAGATCGACAAGTCTCTAAGCCTTGAGGAAAACCGCCTCACCGCCTCCGTGAAGCTCTCGAATCGCAACATCTTTGAGACCGCCAAGAGCGACCCCCTCTACGATAAGATGGGGACCACCTTCGTCGGCATGCACTTCGCCAATGAGAAGGTCGTCATCGCCCACGTCGGCGACTCGCGCTGTTATCGTATCAGCAAGGGCAAGATGACCCAGGTCACCGAAGACCACACCTTGCTCAATGATTACATCAAGCTGCAGCCGCTCACCGAGGAAGAGATCGCGTCCTTTCAGTACAAGAACGTCATCGTACGCGCCCTCGGCATGAAAGACGGCGTGCTGGTGGACATAAACCACGTCACGCCAGAGCCCGGGGACATCTTCCTGCTCTGCTCGGATGGGCTCAGCGGCGAGGTCACCGACCCGAACATCGTCGGGACCGTCAATAAGTTCGGCGATGACCTTGATGGCGCCGTCGCCAGCCTTATCAAGCAGGCCTGCGACAACGGTGGCCGCGACAACGTGACCGTCGTGCTGGTGCGCTACCTCGGCAAATAAGAGGGTCTTGCCCTGCGCGCTTAGCCTCGTTGGGCTCTTGCCAACTCCTCAGACGCCAAACCGTTCCCGAGAGGCCGCGAAGGCGGCGCCGCGGACGTGCGCATCCGCGAGGAGCGCCGGCGTGCCGGTGTCGGCGTAGAAGCCCGGCACGCTGACGGTCGTGACGCTGAACTCCGGCAGGAAGGGCAGTATGCCCTGCCGGAGGATGCACGAGGGACCGCGCGGGAGGCGCTCTGGGAGGCGCGCGTCGGCCAAGGTCACGCCGCAAAAGGCCACGCCTGATTCTGGCGCCGACTCGTCAAGCCCGACCAAGAGTCCGGCTGCGTCGACGACGAGGCGGCGAAGGTGGCGGTGTTCGGGCGCCCGCGTCACCATCAGGGCGGGAGCGCTCGCGAAGCGCAGCGACGTGAGCGGCGCGTCGAAGACGGCGTCACTATTGATGACCCAGAAGTGGTCGCGGTCGAGCCACCCGGCGTCCGCGAGGGCACGCACCGCGCCGCCCGTGCCGAGGAGCTCGGTCTCGCGGGACACGAAGAACTCGACCTTGGGATGGCGCCGCGCGAGCAGCTGAACCCGATCCGCGACCTGATCTGCGAGGTGGTGAGCGTTGACGGCGATGCGAGTCACGCCGGCGCGCAAGGCGGCGCCTACCGCCCAATCGAGAAGCGGCCTGCCAAAAAAGGGCACGAGGGGTTTAGGCGTGTAGACGGTCACGGGCCTTAGCCGTGAGCCAAGCCCGGCCGCGAGGATAACCGCTTGGTCGGGGCGGTCGCTGAGAGCGGTGGTCATTCGTCCTCCGACGGGCGATGGGCGCCGAGCTCGGGAATGCGAGTCCGCAAGAGATCGAGGAGACGCGGCGCTACGTCGGTGGCGAGGAGGGCCTCCTCGACGTAGCGGATGGTCCGCGGGTACCATTGCAAGAACGACGGCTTCCCGCGCTCGGCTAGGGTCACAAAGCGCCCCGCGTCCTTGAGCTTGCGCTGCAAGGTCTGAAACGGAAAGAGGTCTCTGACTTCGGGCGTCGTCAGCTGCAAGAGCTCGTGCCGCAGGTCGATGGGCAAATCGATGTAGGAGTCTCGGAGCAGCGCCACCCAATCGTAGGCCGCAGGCGCCATGAAGGCGTCTTGGAAGTCGATGAGGACGAGGCCGCGATCGGGGCACATGATGTTTTGGCTCTGGAAGTCGCGGTGCGCGAGGACCGGCCGCGCCGCGCAGAGTGGGGCTACGATCGCCGCGACAGCCTCGTCCCAGACGGTCCTCTCGGCCGGTGTCATCAGGTACCCGTGGCGGAGCTCGAGGCCCATGGTGCGGAACTCCTCGAGCTCGGCCATCATCGTCTCCGGGCCAAGCTCGGTCGCGACCCGCATGTCCGACGTTCGCGCCTGAAACTCGACCAACAGGCTGGCCGCCTTGGCGTAGAGTTCGACCCGCGCGGCGTCATCACCACCCTCCCAGAGCTCGAACACGCGCACGTCGCCGAGATCCTCGACGAAGAGGATGCCGTCATAGGGGTCCGCCAAGACCTCCGGCACTGGCACCCCCCGCGACGCCAGACCATGTCGCATCGAGACCCAACGCACCAGCTCATCGCCCGCCATCGCACCGTGCTCGGTAGGCCCCGACGACGCTGGCGCCACCGTCGCCACGATCGGGCGCTCGACGCCTATGAACCAACAACGCCAATATTGACGCGGAGAAGCGCCGCCCACGAGGGGCTCCGGCGGATGCAGTTCATCCAATCGATAGCCGCCGTGGGCCGCTGCCGCGACGAGCCGCCGTGTCGTCTCAACCTCAGAACTCATCCCGCCCCCCTTTAGAACCACCCAGCCTCCGGTAACTCGTCCAACCGCATTTCCGCAATGGCTATCCTTGACCGGTGAAGACCGCAGCGCCCCAGGGCGATCGAGTTCTAGGCCGGTCCGGTCAGAGCCCCTGGCAAGACCGGTCGCCCCCGGACGCAATCGGTGTGGGGCAGGCCAGTGGTGCGCGCGCATTTTGCGCGCGTCACGGGCGCTCGAGGCGGACCCCAACCCGCAAATGTTTTGGCGTGCATTGCGCGCTAAAAGAGGGTGTCGCAAAACCCCACGACCGGGCTGAGAGGCGCCCTCTTGGTCCGCGCGTTTTTAACGCGCTACGGGCCTGGTTAGGTTGATACTCAAACTAAAAA
>Ga0105050_10001164_pt1 | contig 39910 bp, 37 predicted proteins | sample FRY01_FD_78088 | JGI IMG/M metagenome (GOLD analysis project Ga0105050, IMG submission 78088) | Freshwater microbial communities from Lake Fryxell liftoff mats and glacier meltwater in Antarctica - FRY-01 | ecosystem: Environmental > Aquatic > Freshwater > Ice > Glacier meltwater ...
CAACTTTGGCTTTGAACTCAGAACTGTGGATCTGACGCTTCTTGACTTGACTCATTTTAGGTAACCCTTTTGATTCAGGGCTACAGCTTAAACTACTGTCTCAAATCCCGGGTCCACTATAGTGGTTATCGTATCGGTCATGATCAAAACTCCATTTCCAGTTCTTGAATGTCCTCAGGCTCTTCTAACGCAGCGTTGATCCATGTCTTGAGGTGAGGCATGGACAAGATTTTTGTGCTGTATTTTTGGCAAAGCGGATCAAGCTCGACACCGTATGTTTTAAAACGTGTGACGACTGGCGCATACATTGCATCAGCAATAGTGGGTTTTTTTCCAAAAAGATATGGACCTTTATAGGTGGACAAACATTCAGTCCAGATCTCCAGAATTCTCTCGATATCGGATTGCGCTTTTGACCAGACCTTAAAGTCTTTGAACTGTGCTTTTAAGTTCATCGGCAGTGATGCTCTGAGCGCTGAAAATCCAGAATGCATCTCTCCACAGATGGCTCGACAATGAGCACGATGCACCGGGTTGGAAGGCAGTAAGCCCGCCTCTGGTGCAATTTCGTTTAAATACTCGCCGATCGCCAAGGTGTCCCAAACTTTAACTTTGCCATGCGTAAGACATGGAACGCGGATCGAGGGCGATAAGAGTAACAGCTCTGCTTTGGCATCTGGTGTGTCAGTCAATACGATCACTTCTTCGAACGGTAGCCCAGACATTTTCACCATTAACCATCCTCGTAGAGACCATGAGGAGTAGTTTTTGCTGCTAATCGTGAGGGTGTTTTTTGCGCTCATGGTCATTCCCACAGAATTGGGTTGATTTCATCAAGCAAAACTCATGCCAACGGAGGAGGACATTAAAAATTAAAGACACGGCATGAAATTTGCGTATCTAAAGGAATAAGTCCTTTCCTTGGAGCGAAATACACCATGATTTATCACGGATACCAGACGCTTGTGAATGCGGGTCACCCGACGCGAGAGTTCGCGGCACAGGCGATGCAGCTGATGGGCGGTTTTGTGGGTTCGAGTGAGTCATGGCTGTTTCGAACTGTCAGTGCCTGCTATGAGCAGGTGAACGTGTTGGAGCTCACCCATGTACGACCTCAGTTTGGTATTCAACCCGTCAAGGATGTCAGTGGTGAAATAGTCAGTATTGAGGAGAGTGTCGCGACCCGGAGTGCTTTCTGTCATCTGGTGAAGTTTCGTCAAGCGAATGACAAGGTATTGCCTAAGATTCTGTTAGTCGCGCCCATGTCGGGACACTTTGCAACGCTATTGCGTGGGACGGTGCAGGTTTTGGTGCAGGACCACGAGGTCTATCTAACCGACTGGCTCAATATTAGAGATGTCCCGCTTTCCGAGGGGCAGTTTGGTCTCGATGAGTATACGGATGAAATTATCAAATTCTTGAGGTTTATTGGTCCAAAAACGCACTTGATCGGCGTTTGTCAGCCGACGGTGTCTTGCTTGGTAGCCACTAGCGTGATGGCCGAAATGGGTGATGCGGCGACGCCGGCAAGCATGATCTTAATGGCTGGACCTATTGATGCACGCATCAGTCCGACGGAGGTCAATCACTTGGCCATGACTAAACCCATCGAGTGGTTTAAATCCAATCTCATCGGGCACGTACCCAGTCAGTTTTCTGGGTACGCGAGAGAGGTCTATCCTGGCTTTATTCAGTTGTCTGCTTTCTTGAATATGAACTTGGATCGTCATCGAAAATCGCTAAGAGACATGTTTGATCTGCGCATGGCGGGAGACGATAAAAAGGCTGATCAGATCCGCGATTTTTACAAAGAATATTTTGCAATTATGGATTTGTCGGCGGACTTTTATCTAGAGACCGTCGACAAGGTTTTTCAGCGTCATTTGCTACCCAAAGGGGAGCTAACCTATCGAGGTGAGCTTGTTCGTCCAGAGGCGATTAGACGAACTTTTTTGCTGACCATTGAGGGCATGCGCGATGATATTTGTGGGGTAGGGCAAACACTCGCCGCCCAAGACTTATGTAGTCGCATCCCACCCTATATGAAAACACATCACTTACAAGCTGGCGTAGGACATTACGGTGTCTTCAGCGGCAAGCGTTGGGCTGCACAGATCTACCCTGTTGTTCGAAATCTGATTAGTTCCCATACAGGTACTTAGTGTTAATCCGTGTTGGATCCTAGTCTGCGATCAATAGATTTGCTGGACCACAAAAGTTGATGATTGGTCCCAACGACCTCTTGTGGGACTAAAGCATTTTCAATCATTCGCCATCGGCTTACGCCTGCTCGCTAAGTTTGCTGTCCAGAACAGCACGGTCAACAACACTGCGGCACCGACCTGTGCGACCAGCACGATGTCGTAGGACTGATCGATGGCCCAGAGCCAGGCGGCGACGACTGGACCAATCGCACGCGCGATAATTGTGGGGACGGTAATGAGGCCATTGAGTGCCCCGTAAGCGTGTGCACTCAACATTTCCGGGACGACTTGTGAACGCACAATCGTGAACACGCCGTTGGTGAGACCGTAAATGCCAAACAGTGCCGCGACGAGTTGAAAGCTCAGCGAATCCAGTAAAAAGGTCGCGAAGACAAACGGAAAAATGCTCAGCATGATGGAGCCCAGTGTTCGCATCGAGACGCGTGTGGCAAAGCGACTGATGACGATCCGTCCAAGCACCTGGGCGGGACCAATAATTGAAATGGCCCAGACCACCTCGTTCGTTGGGAGTTGCTTATCGAGCAGCATCGGATACATGTGAAAGGTAAATACTGAAAACACCATCGAGTAGGTGGTCAGCGCAATCAACAAAAGCCAGAACACTGAGCTGTGCAGGGCTTCATGCACAATGTGCTTGTCACGCGCGATGTTTTCGACTTTGCTGGTGGCGGTATGCGTGTCGTTGACTGCATCAAGCTCGGGTTTGATCCAGTGGTAGTAACCCGCAGCACAAACAACGTTGACGAGTGCCAGTACCCAGAGCGAGGAACGCCAGCCCCAACCATCGATTAAGAACTGTTCGAGTGGGATAAAAACGGTGCTGGCAAAACCGGCCCACAGCGTAATCGTGGTGATCCCAGCACGTGAGTTTTGCGGACCGACACGACGCGCCAACAGCGCAAAGGCCGACTCGTAGAGGATGGCGGCCTGCAACGATCCCATCGCTGCTGCAATCAAGTAAAAGATGAACAGACTTTGAACAAAAGACCACGCGACAAACAAGACCGCTGCGGTGAGCGAGCCCCACATCATCACACGTTTGCCGTACCCCCGATCAATCGCCAGACCGACCGGATAGGCGAGTGCTGCGGCGAGTAGTAGGCCAACGGTCAGTGCACCGTAGACGTCAGATTTTGACCAGCCGAGCTCTCGCTGCATCGCCACAATAATGAGTGGGAATGCATAGTAAATCGTGCCGTAAGAGCAGATTTGCGCAATCCCCAGAAAATGCGCCAGACCATGCATCTGGCCTGTACCTTGGGTATTGTCTGGCGGATTGCTCGCGGTGCTCATGTGTTATCCCAGTCTGACCAAGCCATCTACTGCCAGCACTTTATTTTCTTGTACAAACAGCGGGTTGATTTCGGCTTCGAGCACATTCACATTTGAAACAGCCGCGAGTGTAGAAAATGCGACGACGGCTTGTGCCAAGGCTTCGCAATCCCCTTTGGGCAGACCACGGAAGCCTTTGATGAGCTTAGTGACACGCACCTCATCGATCATGGCGTGGGCTTGTTCAAGCGTGACAGGTGCAAGACGAATCGCAAAATCCGGAGACAACTCTGCCGTGATGCCACCCGCCCCCAGGATAATCGTTGGACCGACCAATGGATCATGACGGTAGCCGAGGATCAACTCCAACAGACGCGGCTCCATCGCCTGCACCAGGAAGCCGTCGAGACGCGCCTCAGGTGCATAGGCCTGTGCGTTGTGGGCGATTTCTTTGATTGCCTCAGCACACTCAGTCGCATTGCGCAGGCCGACCTTAACGCCGCCAGCTTCAGTTTTATGCGGGATGTCGCGCGAGGATACTTTGACGACAACAGGGTAGGGCACCACGTGAGCTGGGTTTTCGCGACTGACTAACTGTGCCTGCGCGGTATGCACACCGAGCGTTTTAAACACTTGGCCGGCTTCGTATTCAGTTAACAAGCCTTGTGTAGGGAGGTGGGCCGGCCATACAACCGCAGGCAACTCTGGTGGTGCGCTTCCACGTTTTTGAAAAAAGACCGATAGTGCATCGGCACAAGACTCTGGTGTGCGAAAAGCCGGGATGCCCGCTTTTTGCAGCAGGCTGAGCGAAGCCATTGCCTCAGGCGCAAGGAACACAGCGACGGGCTTCGTGTCGGGCTTGTTCGCCTCCACCAACGGCTTGACAGCCAACTCTGGGTGGAACTGCGCAGACGAACCCACCACACTGAGCACTGCATCACACCAATCGGTTTGCAGCAACTGCTCGAGCAAGTCCTTGTACTGTGCGCTGGTTGCCGCGAGCGTCAGATCAATAATCGTGGTGGCGCGAATATTCATGCCGCGTTGTGCCATGTGGGCGACGAATGCGGGTGGAGGTGCGACCGCGACCATGCCGAGCAGACCTAAATTGTCGACCACAGTGGCTGCGCCACCCCCCGTCGTGGTGATGACCGCCACGCGTGCGGGTTGAGGATGTGCTGCGGTCTTACCCAAATAACGTTGCGCTAAAGGTGCGAGTTCAAACAAGGTCTCTAGATTGCGCACACGCATCACACCATGGGCACGCAAAAACGCATCGACGGCAACGTCGTTACCCGCCAGCGCGCCAGTATGCGACTGTGCCAGCGAATCACCTTGTTCGGAGCGCCCAATCTTGTAGGCAATCACGGGTTTGTTGTGCGTGCGGGCACGTTCCAAGGCGTGCGCAAGTGTAGGCGCGTCGCGAATGGTTTCTAGAAACAGCAAAATCACCTTGGTATCCGCATCGTCGACCAAGGCATTGACGACTTCGCCAACCGTCACATCACTCTCGTTACCGACGGAGACAGATTTTGCAAAACCAAAGCCACGTGCGGCAGCACGTGCGAGCAGTGAGCCCATCATCGAGCCGCTTTGCGAGACTAGGCTTAATTCTCCGGAAATTAAAGTCTCAGCTTCAAAGGCTGCATTGACCGACAAAATCATGCCGCTGCGCAAATCCGCCAGCCCAATACTATTCGGTCCGATGATACGCACCCCGAGCTCGTTGGCGCGGGCGATCAAGGCCTGTTGTGCCAACATGCCTTCGGGTCCGACTTCTCCGAAGCCATCTGAATAAATCGTAATGACTTTTGCACCGGCACGTGCACAGTCCTCAATCAGTGGCAGGACCAGATCGCTTGCGACCATGACAAACGCATGATCGATCGGGCCTGGCAGACTCGAGAGATCGGGATAGGCGGGCTCACCCATGATCTCGGTCTGTGTGCGATTGATTGGATAGATTTTTCCTTTGAAACCGTGTTTGCGCATAAAGCGCAGAGGGCGGGCTGTGTTCTTTTGCAAGTTACCCGAGGCGCCAATCAAGGCGACTGCATGAGGTGAAAATAGGGCTTGGGCAAACTCAGATGCGGAAATGCTTTTGTTCATTCGATTTAATTAATGTAGGAAAAAATAAGTGACAGACTGAAGTGACAGATTGAAGTGACACATTGCTACGCGACGCTGTGTGATGATTTAGACGCGGCGTGGATCGCTGGCGAGTGCCAGGTCACGCACGCGCAGCTTATCCATGCGCCAGACCGCTTCGCGTAAGGACTTACAACGCTGCGCACCGATAATCGGACCCGAAAGTTCGTCGAACTTATCGTTGAGCTCGGCGTCGGACAAGGGGTCCTCGGGGTCGCCTTTACGGTAGGGGGCAAAGTGTTCGACGGTCTGTCCTGATTTGGTGACGATGGTGACGCGTGCAGCGCGTTGCTGTGGAAATGATGCCGTTAGTGCGGGGTCCTCAGCGAGCGTCAGGCGTTTCATGAGGGCACGAATGGCAGGATCCTTGAGTCGTTCAGGAGAGAACGCCTCGATGCGCACCGCGCCATACAGGAGGGCATGACAGACAACATACGCCAGACTGAACTTACCCTCGAACGGCGTCGTGGGGTTAAAGTTGCCCGTCACATCCAGCGTCGCTTTATAGCCATCGACGTGAATGGATTCAATCTGCTCTGGCGTGATGCCCTTGGCGCGCAAGATCAGCGCAGCATCGATTGCTGCAAAGGTGTGGCCGCAGCAGCCATGATTTTTCTGTGTGATCCGTGTGATGTTGTATTGCTTGCCCAAATCGCGAACAGCAATATCCCAGTTTGGGTTGATCGATAGGGCTGCACCAAAACCGACTTCACCCTCTAGGATATTGGGTACGCCGGTCAGGCCATGGGCGGCAGAGACGCCGGCACGCACACCTACTGAGGCTGCATTACCCGCATGCAAGGCTTTGGTCATCGCATCCGAGCGAAACGCCTGTTGTAGACCACTGGCAAACGTCGCTGAAGTCGCTAGCGCGTGCTGCATCACTAGCGCGTTCCCCGGTGCTGCGAGGGCGGCCACGGCTGCGGCACCTCCAAAGCAGCCTACAGTGCCCGTCGTATGAAAAAAGCGATAGTGCGAAGGCTGCACCGCTGCACCGATTCGTGTGGAAATTTCGTAACCCACCACGATGGCTCTCAATAGATCCAGTCCAGTTGCATCTTGCTCTTCGGCAACAGCCAAACCCGCTGCAATGGTAGGACAGCCTGGGTGATACACCGCATCTTTGAAAATGTCATCAAATTCGATCGCATGCGACACACTGCCATTGATCCAGGCCGCTGTACTGGCAAAGGTGGTGGTGCCCAGACCCGGCAGACTTGAGCGTCCTGAGCCGAGTTCGGCTTTGTTGGCCGCGAGCAGTTCGGGGCAGGGCGACACCTGCGTCCCCGGGTACATGGCTGAGAGCCAGTCTAGAAAGGCGCGTTTTGAATAGTGCAAAACCTCGTCAGACAAGGCTGAGGTGGCCTGGGTGGCCCCGTATTGGGCGATTTGTTCTATTAACACTGGCTGGTCTCCAAGTCTGCGCTTTTTGGCCTGATTCGGCCTTGCATGGCTGTGTGTCATGACATATCGCTACGATACCTCAAAGAATCACGCTATTTTTTCTGCTGACTATCCTACAATCGACGCTGAAAATTCAAATCTACTCATACACGGAGGGGACAGGCCCATGAGTAAGGAAAACAACCATAAGCGTGTCAAAACGCCAGACGCATTGCGAAGCGCGCGTTGGTTTGCACCGGATGATTTACGTTCGTTCGGGCATCGTTCCCGCACGATGCAAATGGGCTATGCCCCCGAAGACTGGGTGGGCAAGCCTGTTATTGGTATCGTCAACACTTGGTCTGATATCAATCCTTGCCATAGCCACTTCAAGCACCGTGTCGAAGACGTCAAGCGCGGCATTTTGCAGGCGGGCGGTTTTCCGATTGAGCTCCCTGCCATTTCCCTCGCTGAGCAGTTCGTCAAGCCGACCACGATGCTGTATCGCAACATGCTGGCCATGGACACCGAAGAGCTGCTGCGCTGCCACCCGATTGATGGGGCTGTGCTGATGGGCGGGTGCGACAAGACCACGCCCGCGTTGCTGATGGGTGCGACAAGCGCTGGTTTGCCCTGTATTTACGTGCCAGCCGGCCCCATGCTGCGCGGCAACTGGCATGGCAAAGTGCTGGGCTCTGGCTCCGACGCCTGGAAATTCTGGGATGATCGTCGCGCAGGCCTGATCAATCAAAAAGATTGGACAGAAATCGAAGGCGGTATCGCACGTAGCCACGGTACTTGTATGACCATGGGCACGGCCAGCACAATGACGGCGATTGCCGAAGCCCTCGGCATGACTTTGCCGGGCGCCTCTTCGATTCCGGCGCCGGACTCCAACCATCTGCGCATGAGCGCCGAGTCAGGTCGCAGGATCGTTGAAATGGTCTGGGAAGATCTGACCCCCAACAAAATCCAGACGCATGCCGCCTTTGAGAATGCGATTGCGGTGGCAATGGCGATGGGCTGTTCGACCAACGCCATCATCCATGTGATCGCGCAGGCTAAGCGTGCGGGTTGTGACATTGGTCTGGAAGACTTTGACCGTTTTAGCCGTTTCGTCCCAGTGATCGCGAATGTGCGGCCGAGTGGCGACACCTACTTGATGGAAGATTTCTTTTATGCAGGCGGCTTGCCAGGCCTGATGAACCGTATCAAACAGCATTTGCATCTTGATGCCTTGACGGTGACCGGTCAGACCTTAGGCGAAAACATCGAGGGCGCAGAGGTCTATAACGATGACGTGATCCGTCCGCTCGACAATCCGATCTATGCCGAAGGCGCACTTGCTGTGCTCAAAGGTAATCTTGCACCTGATGGTTGCGTGATCAAACCGAGCGCTTGCCCTGCGCACCTGCATATTCATACGGGCCCGGCGCTGGTGTTCGATGACTATCCTTCAATGAAGGCGGTGATCGACAATGATGATCTCGATGTGACCGCCGACCATGTCTTGATTTTGCGCAAGGCGGGTCCTCAGGGTGGCCCGGGCATGCCCGAGTGGGGGATGTTGCCAATGCCGAAAAAGCTGTTGAAGCAAGGCGTTCGCGACATGTTGCGTATGTCTGATTCACGGATGAGCGGAACGAGCTATGGCGCATGTGTGCTGCATATTTCGCCTGAGTCTTTTATCGGCGGGCCTTTGGCACTCGTTAAAACAGGCGACATGATTTCAGTGAATGTGCCCGAGCGCACCATCAATCTCGATATTTCAGACGAAGAGTTTGCGCGTCGCAAGGCCGCCTGGAAGGCGCCTGAGCCTAAGTACGAACGCGGCTATGGCTGGATGTTCTCCAAACATATCGAACAAGCCAATGAAGGTTGTGACTTTGACTTCTTGCGCACCGATTTTGGCCGCCCAGTACCTGAGCCCGATATTTACTAAGATCGAATCAAGTAAAAAAAAATCAAACGAAAACCAAGAGAAAAAATGAGCAAACTTTCTGCTGCCACCCGTGAAAAACTGATGCAAGTCAGTACCGCGACCTTGGCGACTTGCCTCTACAAGCGAGGCTTGCGTTCGCAATTCATCCAAAATATCCAAAAGCTGTCGCTTGCCAAGCAAAACATGGTGGGCGAGGCTTATACCCTGCGCTATATCCCCGCTCGCGAGGATTTAAATGGTATTGAGGTGTTCAAAGATCGCGCGCACCCTCAGCGTAAGGCTGTGGACGAGTGCCCCGCGGGCGCGGTCTTTGTGATTGATAGCCGCAAAGACGCCAGAGCTGCATCGGCAGGGGGCATCTTGGTCGGACGTCTGATGGCCAGAGGCGCCGCCGGCGTCGTGACGGACGGCGGTTTTCGTGATTCGGCGGAGATCGCCGAGCTTGGCATTCCCGCCTACCACCAGCGGCCTTCGGCTCCCACCAATCTAACGCACCATCAGGCCATCGACATCAACGTGCCGATTGCTTGTGGCGATGCGCCCGTATTTCCCGGTGATGTGATTGTGGGCGATGCCGATGGGGTGCTGGTGTTGCCGGCTCACTTGGCAGAGGAGCTGGCCAACGAAGCAACTGAAATGACAGTGTTTGAGGACTTTGTGACTGCAGAGGTTAAAACGGGGCGATCGATTTTGGGCCTATATCCCAACACGGATCCTCAGACCACTGTAGACTTTCAAGCTTGGCGCAAGAAGGTTGGGCGTTGATTGCAGGATCTAGACCCTGAAAATGAAAAAGCCCGGCTGAGCGGGGCTTTTGAATACAGGGCTTTTGAATACAGGGCTTTTCAAAACAGAGCTTTTCAAAACAGGGCTTTTCAAAATGAGGCTTGGGGTGAGCGACGGGGCTCGAACCCGCGACAACCAGAATCACAATCTGGGACTCTACCAACTGAGCTACGCCCACCACAAGAGCAGAATTCTATCATGTTTGTGTTCACTACTGGCAGCACCCTATGGCTGACTTGAGAGAAATTTTTGATCAATACTGGCCGCATATCTTGCTGCTGGTATCGATTGTCGCGAGTGCGGTGGCTGCCGTGCATGCTGCAATGACTAAGCAAGATGTTCGCGCGGCGATTGCCTGGGTGGGGGTGATCCTCTTTTCACCACTGTTCGGGGCATTTTTATACTTGGTGGCCGGTATCAACCGCATTCGTAAAAGTCGCCTGTCAGCACGGCGTGCCCATACCCTGTATGACCAGAAACTGATCGACAAGGTCCTTGTCCACGACGTGGTCGAGTCCTCCGGCCCACAGTTTGCTTCGCTCAAGATTCTGGGTGATCACATTAGTGATTTCAAGTTGCTAGGCTCCAATCAGATCAAACTCCTGAATGGGGGCGACGAGACCTACCCGGCAATGCTTGAGGCGATTCAAAGTGCGCAGCATTCGATTGCTTTGCAAAGTTATATTTTTGATTGTGATACGGTCGGCAAGGAGCTTGCACAGGCGCTGATCGATGCGCACAATCGTGGTGTCAATGTACGGGTCCTGATCGACGGTGTAGGGGTTAAATACTCACGCATCCCCATCACAACGATGTTGCGTCAAGCGGGCGTCAAAACTGCGCTGTTCATGCAGCCTGTGATTGGGGTGCGGCTTGTCTATGCCAATCTGCGGAGTCACCGCAAGCTGTTGGTGATCGATGGGACGCATGGCTTTGCCGGTGGCATGAATATCCGTGAAAGTTTTGTCACGGCCATTGCCAAAGAGGCCGTCACGCATGACACGCATTTTCAGGTGAGCGGCCCAATCATCTTTCAACTGATGACAAACTTCGCACATGACTGGCAATTTACGACGGGCGAAAAACTGACGGGTGAAGAGTGGTTTGCGCCAGCGACGACTGACGTGAAGGCTGGTGGTGTGGCGATGCGCTGCGTTCCCTCCGGACCGGATGCGACGATTGGCAGTACGCACAATATGCTGCTCGGTGCTTTGGCAATCGCCCAAAAACACGTGCGTATTCAAAGCCCATATTTATTGCCCGACCAGGCGTTGATTGCTGCGCTGTCGACGACCGCTCGACGTGGCGTCACGGTCGACGTGGTGGTGCCGGGTGCCAATAATCTAAAACTCGTCAATGCTGCGATGATGGCGCAGATTGATCAGCTGATCAAAACCGGCTGCAGAGTGTGGAGAGCCTCGGGGACGTTCGATCATTCCAAACTGTGTACGGTGGATGGTGGTTGGTCTTATATTGGTTCTTCGAATATCGATCCCCGCAGCTTGAGACTGAATTTCGAGCTTGACCTTGAGGTCTATGACCGCGAGTTGGCAAGTGAGATTGACTCAAAAATTGACCACATTATTGCGCAAGCCCAACGGATCACCTTGCGCATGGTGCGTCGAGATCCGTTTTGGATGCGATTACGCAATAAAGTCGTCTGGCTGGCCTCACCTTACTTGTAAGCGCTATCCCCCCCTACAGGTGGTCGAGCGGATCTTGTGCCGGGTCGGTGGCATGCCCTACGCCTGCGCCCTGAATGCCATGGCGAGTCATTGAGTCCTTGACCATGTCAGAAGCCTTCATTTCCTCGATAAAAACCCGTAAAAATGCAGCAGCGGCAGGGCCTTTTGACTTGGGCACGCCCATGGCCTGATTGATCACCATAAACCGCTCCGGCAAAATACGCACACCAGTCATGCCTTTGGTGTCGGCTTCGAGTTGCTGCTTGACGCCGGCTGCCACCTCGATATTGTTCGCTAGAAAATCCTGCACGACAGTTTGCGAAGAAGACGCCCGCACGATGGGTGCGTGCTTGAGTTGCCTTGTTAGAAATAAATCGTATGCACTGCCTTTGCCAACGACCACGCGGTTGCTTGCGACATCGACCTGATCGTTGCGTGTGATGGGCGACTCATTGCGCACGAGGTAATACCCTTCGATCAGCACATAGGCCGCTGTAAAGGCAATGTCTTTGCCACGTGCGGGATCGATGGCAAAAAAACCGATATCCGCACGACCTTCTTCGACCGTTGCGACGGACTTGCCAGCGGTTTCGTTGACGATAAGCTCAACGGGAACGCCCAGTTTTTGACCGAGCGCATGTGCCAGATCAATCGAGATGCCAAAAGGCTTGCCTGCGGCATTTAGATTGGCCAGAACAGGATTGCCAACATTGAGAGAGGCGCGCAGCACGCCAGTCGGTGCGAAAGCGTTGATCAGTTCAGAATTCATGTGGGTAGGCTCCATTTTTAGCCCCGAACATTGACGATGATCGGATGCATCGCTTTAATCGCCAACATAACAGATTACGGTACGTGAATCAGGTCGCCGTCGTGCGTCGTTGACTTGGGTTGTGTGGAAGCGCCTATAATAAAAACTTGGATTTCTAAAATTAGCTTAGCCAAACGACCGGATCTCATAATGACTTCTTTAATATCTAAACGCCCCAAGCTTGCAGCTTCAGTGTTGTGCGCAGCCATACTGCTCGCGAGCGGCCCGAGCTACGGTCAAAGTAAGACGACTGGCCTTATGGCGACGGTAAATGGCGTGTCCATCTCAGAGGCTTTGCTTGACCACAATGTCCAGGTCAATGTGGCGCGCGGTCAACGCGATACGCCAGAGTTGCGCCAGGTCATTAGAGAGGAGCTCATCACGCGCGAAACGCTGGCGCAAGAGGCGGCCAGACTGAATCTTGACAAAACTGCTGAAGCGCAAATGCAATGGGCTCAGATGCGTCAGACCTTCATGGTCGAGTTGTTACTCAGTGACTATCTTAAGAGAAATCCCATCACTGACGCCAAAATTAAAGCTGATTTCGATCGGCAAATTATTGCGATGAAGGACGAGCAACAATACAAAATCGGTCTGATCGTCGCACCAAACGAGGCCGAAGCCAAGGCATTATTAGTGCGTCTGCGCAAGGGCGAGGCTTTCACCAAGCTTGCCACGGAGTTCTCGCTTGATGCCAGCAAAAATAGCGGGGGCGATGTGGGTTGGGTGTTGCCTTCGCAGATTTTGCCGGCGATCTCGAACGTGATGGTCAATCTAAATAAGGGTGCGCTATCGGCCGCGCCTATCCAAACGCAGGCCGGCTGGAACATCATCAAAGTCGAAGACAAGCGCGCGTTTAAAGCCCCGACGTTTGACGAGGCCAAAAATGAAATCCGCGTGGCGTTGATTCAGCAGCAGCGTGCAGAGCTGGTCAAGCGCCTGCGAGATGCTGCAAAAGTGCAGTAAGTTGGTGCCCCCGGCGAGAATCGAACTCACAACCACCCGCTTAGAAGGCGGGTGCTCTATCCAATTGAGCTACGGGGACAACGCGGCGCTATTCTAACCTTTCTAATCAGGACTGAGCTCTGATGTCACAACTGTTTGTCGTTCACCCGGAAAATCCCCAACCCAGACTGCTCAAACAGGCGGCGCAGTTATTGCAAAATGGCGGCCTCGTGGCGGTGCCCACCGACTCAAGTTATGCGGTGGTCGCACGTCTCGATGACCGGGCTGCCGCCGATGCCTTGCGCAAATTACGCGGGCTGGATGACCGTCACCACCTCACAGTGCTGTGTCGCGACATGACTACGATTAGCCAGTTTGCCCGGGTCGACAATGCGCAGTTCCGTCTGCTCAAGCAGGCCACGCCCGGTCCCTGGACCTTTATTCTCGAGGCTTCGCGCGAGGTACCACGTCGGGTTTCGCACCCTTCGCGTAAAACAATCGGGATTCGTGTGCCGGATCATCCCGTGACACTGGCGTTTCTTGAGGCGGTCGACTCGCCCTTGTTGTCGACGACGCTGATTCCCGAAGGGGAGGACTTGCCGCTGAACGATCCCCAAGAGATTCGCGAGCGCTTTCAGCACAGCTTGGCAGCTATTATTGATGCTGGGGCCTGTCCTTTTGAGCCGACGACGGTGCTGGATTTGACCTCTGGACAGCCTGAGGTGATGCGGCGTGGGCGCGGCGATCCTGCACTTTTGGGTATTTCTTGAGCTCTCCGAGCGTATCAGACCTATGCCCTGACCCATAAGCATCTACAATCAATCGCATGAATGACATCATCCTAACGCTTTCTCTCTACGCGCTTCCCGTCATGTTCGCCATTACGCTGCACGAGGCAGCCCATGGCTACGTGGCGCGATTGTTTGGCGACCCAACGGCCACACTCGCTGGGCGGGTCACACTCAATCCAATCAAGCACGTTGATCCGATTGGAACGATCGTCGTACCCATCGGTATTTTGTTGATGTCCAAGCTCGTCGGCGGTCCCTTTTTGTTGTTTGGGTGGGCCAAGCCCGTACCCGTTGATTTCGGACGCTTGCGTCGACCCAAGCGGGATATGCTCTGGGTCGCACTTGCCGGACCCGCTGCCAACTTATTCATGGCGATTCTTTGGGGTATTTCCCTAAGGTTGCTCTTCGAATCGGGTGATCGCTCAAGCTTTTGGTTTCAGATGGCCCAAATCGGAATCAATGTCAATTTAGTGTTGATGGCACTCAATCTGTTACCAATTTTGCCGCTAGATGGAGGACGCGTGCTTTTTAGCCTTTTGCCTCAGCGGCTGGCTTGGCAATACGGCCGCATCGAACCTTTCGGACTCTTTATTGTCATTGGGCTGCTGGCGACCGGCACTTTAGCGTTACTCATTGGACCCCTGATCTCAATCGGTGAGTGGGTCGTGCGGCTGGTGCTCTAACCCCTCACTATTCCGGTAAACTTCGCTTCTCGCTCGGGTATATGCTTGGGCATACTTTTATTAACGGCGCGACCGCGCCACGATCGCCGCTCTGGATCCTAATTATGGCCACAAACTCATCTTCTCACGGACCTTTGTTTCAGGGCAGTATGCCTGCTTTGGTCACCCCGATGCATCCTGATGGCAGTATCGATTATCAGAGTTACCGCGCTTTGATTGACTGGCATGCCCAAGAGGGCACGGATGGGCTTGTCATCGTCGGGACATCCGGCGAGTCGCCCACGGTCAATGTCGACGAGCATGCAGAACTGATTCGCGTTGCGGTTGAGCACGCGGCAGGACGCCTGCCCATCATCGCGGGTGTCGGCGCAAACTCCACAAGCGAAGCCATCCACCTTGCCGAACACGCACTGAAAGTGGGTGCGCATGCGGGCCTATCTGTCGTGCCCTACTACAACAAGCCTTCTCAAGAAGGCATGTACCAACACTTCAAAGCGGTTCAAGAAGCGGTTGCTTTGCCTACCGTGCTCTACAACGTGCCCGGCCGTACTGTTGCCGACCTCGCGCACGAAACGGTGCTCAGGCTTGCACAGATTCCCGGCATTGTTGGTTTAAAGGATGCGACGGGCGACATCGGTCGCGGCGCGCTCTTAATTCGTGATGTGCCTGCGCACTTTCAAATTATGAGTGGTGATGATGCGACTGCCGCTGCACTGATTTTGTTGGGTGGACGCGGCAATATTTCCGTGACGGCTAACATTGCGCCGCGTCAGATGCACGAGCTGTGCAAGGCTGCGCTTGCGGGTGATGTGCCAAAAGTCAGACAATTAAATAGTTTGCTGGGGCCTCTGAATAAACTGCTGTTTGTTGAGGGCAATCCAGTTCCGGTTAAGTGGGCGTTGGCTCAGATGGGACGTATCCCTTCTGGTATCCGATTGCCACTGGTCGAACTGGGTGCTCAGTATCACGCTCCTTTGAGAGCTGCAATGGTTCAGGCGGGGTTGCTTTGAAATGAAAAGTTTGTTTAGTCAAAAAAGAGCGTTGATGGCGGCTGCTTTGGCTGCTGTCCTCACGTTAAGTGGTTGTGCTTCAGTACGTAATATGCTGAGCGGTGACGACTCGGTTGATTACAAGAGTGTTAAGCGGACTGATCCACTCAGTATTCCGCCAGACATGACCCAGGCTGCAAGCGATCCGCGTTTCCGTGCGCCGGACTCTGGCACGACGACGTTCACCCAGTTTCAGCAGACAGGGCAAGCCGCTGGTAAGCCTCAGGCGACTTCGCAGGCTGCCGTATTGCCAACCCGCAGCGATATGCGTGTGTTGCGTGATGGAGACCTGCGTTGGCTGTCGATTGATTTGCCCGCAGATCGTGTGTTCTCAACAACGGCTGATTTCTGGACGGAAACAGGATTTACGCTCGACGTGACGGATCCCAAGGCCGGTCTGCTGGTGACAAACTGGGCAGAAAATCGTTCAAACATTCCGGATAGCTGGATCCGTCAAGCGATTGGTTCAGTATTGCCTGGTTTATGGGATAGCGGTACTCGGGACAAATTCCGTACGCGTATCGAGCGTAATGGCAATCGGACCGAGATCTATATCACTCACCAACACATGGTCGAAGAAGAAATCGGTAAGGGCGCCGGCGGTGCGAGTGCCGATATTCGTTGGGTATTTGGCAAAGAAGATCCAGGTCTGAATGCAGCCATGTTGGCGCGTCTGATGGTTTTCCTTGGCGAAGATGTCGATGGTGCTCGCCAGAAAATGGCCAAGGCACAAGCCGATCCTCAAGAACCAAAAGTCTCGACCGCTTCTGGCGACAAGTCCATGTTGGTGATTGGCGAGTCCTTTGATCGCGCTTGGCGACGTGTTGGCGTAGCGCTCGACTCGGGTGGGTTTGCTGTGGATGATCGTGATCGTTCGGCAGGTGATTTTTACGTACGTTATGTCGATACCGATACTGGCATGAAACGTGAGGAACCACACTTCTTTGCGCGTCTGTTTGGTGCAAAGGATGCTCCCAAGGCACCTACGTATCGTATTCACTTGACCACAAAGGGCACACAGACTGAAGTCACTGTGCTCGACGATAAAGGTGTTCGCGATACGAGTGAGACGGCACAGCGATTATTGCAAGTGCTGGCCGACAAAATCTAGCTTAAGCCAAGCCCCGACTGAGGGGTGATTGATGGTTTAAAAAAGGCCCTGCGATGCAGCTCATCCAGGGCCTTTATTGATTGCTCAGCCCTAAGCAAAGCTGCGCTCCTTTGAGGCATCCGCGCAAATACGGTGCATAAGACGCACCGTATGAATGCATTGCTGTTGCGTCAAAGCACAGATTCATCCGCTTTACCCCAGATTCTGGCGAAGCCGCTGCGCGATGGACTCAATATGCAGACTCGGCATCATATTTGCTATTGTTTGGGTATGAAAACGTTTGAGTCTCCCGTGCTGAATTCCTCCTCGCCCGAAGTGGGTGAACATTTCACGCACAGCTGGCTTGCGCGTTTAACGCTGGACTTCACGCCTACGCGTCTAAATCACCAACACCTCGGACCCTTGCGCATTCAGAAGGCACTCTACCCAGAGGGACCCTCCGTTTGTCACGCCATCATTGTGCATCCACCGGGTGGCATTGCAGGTGGGGATCGACTTGAGGTATTACTGCATAGCCGTGCGCAGAGCCACGGGTTGGTGACTACCCCCTCGGCGGCTAAATGGTATGGCTCGGATGCCCATTCCACCGCGTTTCAAAAAATCGATATTGCGCTTGAGGGGGCTTTGGAGTGGTTGCCACAGGAGACCATTGTCTTTGATCGTGCTTTTGTCGAGTCGGACATTACGGTAAAAGCCTCCAAAGAGGGGGCGATGGTGGGCTGGGATCATTTAATCTTTGGTCGCAAAGCTTCGGGCGAGTCTTTTAAAACGGGCCGCTTTGCACAATCGCTGCGCGTGACGTTTCCTGAGGGGTTAATCTGGCATGATCGGCTGGTCCTGAATGGAGATGATGCGTTGTTCGGCTCGCCGATTGGCTTGAGAGGGCAGCATGCATTCGCGACGATATGGGCGATCTTGCCCGACACCCAAGCCTGGACCGATCAAACCCTACAAACGATGCGTGCGCAGAGCCCAGGCGTTGCCTGGACGACATTGCATCCCCGTTTGCTGGTGGGACGTGTATTAACGGACCCGTTGAAAATAAAGAGTTTGTTGGAGCACGCCTGGGCGAGCTTGAGACCGATTGTGTTGGGTCGAGAGGCTGTTCCCCCAAGGCTTTGGGCAACCTGATATGAGGAGCATGAGATGGATTTAACCCCACGCGAGAAAGACAAGTTGTTGATCTTTACGGCGGCATTACTGGCTGAGCGACGACTAGCCCGCGGTTTGAAGCTGAACGTGCCGGAGTCGATTGCGTTTATTACGGCCGCCATCATGGAGGGGGCACGTGACGGCAAGACTGTGGCCGCATTGATGTCCGAGGGGCGTCATATTTTGACGCGAGACCAGGTGATGGAAGGGATCCCCGAAATGATTCCAGATATTCAGGTCGAGGCGACGTTTCCAGATGGCACCAAGCTTGTCACAGTGCATCAACCCATCCAATAAGGACCTGTCATGCAACATCAACGAATGATTCCGGGACAAATGCTGGTGCAGGATGGTGAGATTGAGCTCAATGTCGGACGTACTGTGCAGAGCATTCAAGTCGCCAATACGGGTGACCGTCCCGTTCAGATTGGTTCACACTTTCATTTTGCCGAGACCAACGCCGCCTTGCATTTTGATCGCGTTGCGGCCCGAGGGTTTCGGCTAAATATTCCAGCTGGTACCGCTATCCGCTTTGAACCCGGCCAAGAGCGCGTGGTCGAGCTTGTCGCGCTTGCGGGTGATCGAAAGGTGTATGGTTTTTCAGGGGCAGTGATGGGGAGTCTCGATCAATGAAAATCTCAAGACAAGCCTATGCAGAGATGTTCGGCCCCACCACGGGCGACCGTATCCGTCTGGCAGATACTGCGCTGTTTGCGCAAGTAGAAAAGGATTTCACCCTTTATGGTGAAGAGGTGAAATTTGGCGGCGGCAAAGTGATCCGCGACGGGATGGGTCAATCTCAGCGCATGAGCAAAGACTGCGTTGATACCGTATTGACGAATGCCTTGATCATTGATTATTGGGGCATCGTCAAAGCCGATATCGGTATCAAGGGCGGTCGGATCTCAGGGATCGGCAAGGCCGGTAATCCAGACATACAGCCGGGTGTGACGATTGTGATTGGACCGGCCACAGAAGTGATCGCGGCCGAAGGCATGATCGTCACGGCAGGCGGCGTCGATAGCCACATCCATTTCATTTGTCCTCAACAGATCGAAGAAGCGCTGTGTTCCGGTGTGACTACCATGATTGGCGGCGGCACAGGACCTGCGACGGGTACATTTGCTACGACAGTGACACCTGGTCCTTGGCACCTCGCGCGTATGTTGCAATCGCTTGAATGCTATCCCGTCAACATCGGCTTGCTGGGCAAGGGCAACGTATCATTGCCCGGCCCGTTGTTTGAGCAAATTGAAGCGGGGGCGGTCGGGCTCAAACTGCACGAAGACTGGGGCAGCACGCCCGCGGCGATCGATAACTGTCTGACCGTGGCTGATGCCACCGATACGCAGGTGGCGATCCATACCGATACGCTCAATGAGTCTGGCTTTGTCGAGGCGACTTTGGCCGCGATTAACGGGCGGGTGATTCACACCTATCACACCGAGGGTGCGGGGGGCGGTCATGCGCCCGACATCATCCGAGTGTGTGGCGAACCCAACGTGTTGCCCTCGTCCACCAATCCGACCCGACCCTATACGATCAATACGCTGGATGAGCATCTGGATATGTTGATGGTGTGTCATCACTTGGATGCCTCAATCGCAGAAGACATTGCTTTTGCGGAAAGCCGCATCCGTCGCGAGACGATCGCGGCCGAAGACATTTTGCATGACATTGGTGCGTTTTCGATGATCTCTTCTGACAGCCAGGCCATGGGCCGTGTGGGCGAGGTGATCATGCGTACCTGGCAAACTGCCCACAAAATGCGCGAGCAACGTGGCTCGATGAGCGAACCGGGGTTTTCTGATCCCTCCACCAGTGACAATGCACGCATCAAACGCTATATCGCCAAATACACCATCAACCCTGCGTTGACGCATGGTATGGCGCATGAGATCGGTTCGATCGAGGTCGGTAAATGGGCAGATTTAGTGTTGTGGCGTCCGGCCTTTTTTGGTGTAAAGCCCTCGACGATTATCAAGGGAGGGCAGATTGCGATGGCCGCGATGGGTGATCCAAATGCCTCGATTCCTACACCACAGCCCGTGCATTTCAGACCACAGTTCGGCGCTTCGCAGCGCGGAATCGAAAACAGCTGCATCACCTTTTTGTCGGGCGTTTCTGTTGAGCGTGGCTTGCCTGATGCGCTGGATTTGCGGCGTCAGATCGCAACCGTACACGGTACGCGTACCGTGAGCAAAGCGGATATGAAGCTCAACGCTGCGACACCCAAGATCACCGTGAGCCCAGAAAATTACAAGGTCTACGCCGACGGTGTGCTGCTTGATTGTCCGCCTGCGGTCACCTTGCCCATGGCGCAACGTTACTTTCTGTTTTAGGAGTATTGATGGCGATTATGTTGACCACGCGTCGCGCCGCAAATGAGCTAGCAGCGTTGACGCACTCTGAAGAGGCGGTCACACCCTGGCCGCAGCCTTGGCCCGTGCTTGAACTGACGCTCCAAGACCGTCAGCGTTCGCGCTTAGCGGCGATGCTGCCGAATGGCCGAGCCGTGGCGGTGATTCTGGAGCGAGGCGAACAGATGCAACACGACGACGTCCTATGTGGCGAGCAAGGTGAGCGGGTGTTGGTTCAAGCTGCAGCCGAGGACCTGATGCGCTTTCGCGCCAACAGCCCGTTTGAATTGATGCGCATTGTCTATCACTTGGCCAATCGACACGTCCGCGCAATGTTGCAACCCGATGCGGTGTTGATTGAACCTGATCAGGTCTTAGCCCAGATGGTGCGCAGGCTTGGTGGGACCGTCGATTCGGTCCATGAGGCCTTTTTACCAGAGGGCGGGGCTTATGCACCAGGCGCCGGCCATCATCATCACGCACATGCAAGCGAATGCGGAGCCGAAGCACACGATGAGGCGATGGGCCAACTGGGTGAACAACTTTCTATTGCCGCGCATGCTCGAACCTAAACTTAACGCTCTGCTGTCCGCACTACATTTGGCGAGCCCCGCGCTGCCTGTGGGGGGATTTGCGTATTCACAAGGCCTTGAACAGGCGATAGAAGAGCGCTGGGTCACCGATATGGAGCAGACCTATGTGTGGATCCGCGATGTGATGCTGTTGAGCCTCGCACGTCAGGAACTGCCTTGGTGGTTGCGTTGTTATGACGCGGCGCAGGCTGCGCAGTGGGAGGTGCTGATCGAGGCAAATCAACAACTCACTGTTCTGCGCGAGACCGCTGAGTTTAGGCTCGAGTCGTTACAGATGGGTTATTCGATGGCCAAGCTGTTTGCGCAGTGGCCGGGTGCGAAGGTGCTGGCGCAGTTGAGTGCTCATGTCGGCTCGGCGGAGATCGCTTGGTCTTATCCTGCAGCCTATGCGGCGCTTGCGGCGACTACGGGTGTCGACAAAGACACTGCGCTTGCGGCCTATTTGTGGAGCTGGGTGGAGAATCAGGTGTTGGCCGCGATCAAGACCGTGCCGCTTGGGCAGATTGAGGGTCAGCAATTGTTGCACCGGCTCAAAGAACATATTGGTCAAGCCTGTATTGCCGCCCAGTCTGTGGATCCAACGCAGGCGGGTTCTGCAGCGTTGGGCTTGGCGTTGGTCAGTGCTCGGCACGAGACGCAATACAGCCGATTATTTAGAAGTTAACGAATAGAACGAGTTCAACAAGGAACATGATGCAAAACTCAAACCCTTTGCGTGTCGGGATCGGTGGTCCAGTGGGGTCTGGCAAGACCACGCTCGTAGAAGTCCTATGCAAACGGATGCGCGATCAGTACAAGCTTGCGGTGGTCACCAACGACATCTACACCAAAGAAGATGAGCGACTGTTGGTGGCGGCTGAGGCTTTATCCGCCGATCGAATCATGGGGGTCGAGACCGGCGGCTGCCCGCACACCGCCATTCGTGAAGACGCCTCGATCAATCTCGAAGCGATCGACCGCATGCAAAAACGCTTTCCTGATTTGGATTTGATTTTCATCGAATCAGGTGGCGATAATCTGGCCGCCACCTTTAGTCCCGACTTATCCGATCTCACCATCTATGTGATTGATGTGGCCGGGGGCGAGAAAATCCCACGCAAAGGTGGACCCGGTATTACACGTAGTGATCTGCTGGTCATCAACAAAACAGATCTCGCACCTTATGTCGGTGCAAATCTGGATGTGATGCGTCACGATACTGCGCGCATGCGGGTGGATCGTCCCTGGGTGATGACAAACTTAAAAACCGGCGAAGGCCTCGATGAAGTGATCCGCTTTATTGAAAAAGCGGGTTGCCTCAAAACGAGTACTTAGTATTTTCTTGCAAGCCGAATCCAGCCGTCATCGATCCACTCGGCTAGGCTCTCAAGCGCCTCTGCGGAAAGCTTGCGTGCTGCCGGGTCGGTGCCAGCAAGCTCTCTTGCATCGGCGAGTTTTCGCAGACCGAGTTCGGCCTTGACGGGAGCGGCCTCGCCGTTAATAAAGAGTTGTTGATCGCGGTAGAGCATGCGCGTGCGACGATCTAGCACCCAGTGTGTGTAGGGCTCGCTCTGTGCGGGCTGATCTTCAAGCATGTCATCCGCGTCGATCCCGTCGATGTCAGCGTCGTCGCCAAGCTGCACGGAGGTATCCTCTGCGAGCTCAGGCGGACACTCAAACACGGCATGTTGATTAGGCTCAGTGAGCCAACACCCTAAAAACCGCGTGGCGAGCGCACGATCAAAGCGAATCTTGCTCGCTGCGGCGATCGCGGCCTCAGTGAGTCGATCCGGAATTTCTGCAGGATGTGCGACAGCACTCTGGCCAGGATCCCGATAGAACTTGCTCAGGTTAGGGCCGGGCAGCGCAGGCTCACCGTAGGGGCCGCTTGCGACGCCGGCACGTGCGAGGATTTGGTCTGTGGCGGCCTCCAACATGCCACGCGCAAGGGCCGCTTCATCGGGCGCGCGAAAGCCAATGGAAATCGTCATGCAGTCCTCAAGCGCGATGCCATCGTGTGCGGCTTGCGGGGGCAAATAAAGCATGTCGCCCGGCTCCAGCACAAACTCCTGTTCAGGTTCAAAATTTTGCAGAATTTTGAGAGGCAGTCCTGGCACCAGCGACAGATCTTTTTGCTGTCCAAATTTCCATACCCGGCGACCTTGGGCCTGCAAGAGAAACACATCGTAGCTATCAAAGTGGGGACCTACGCCACCACCTTGGGTCGCCATACTGATCATCAGATCATCCAGGCGCGCATCAGGCACAAAACGAAACTGATTCATCAGCGCACATGCGTCATCGTCATGAATATCGACACTCTGTACCAGCAGTGTCCAGTGCTGCTCCGACATTTTTGGCAGCCTGCTAAATGGGCCGACCTCCATATTCCATTCGCCTTGATCCTGCCACACCAGTCTGGACTCTACATCTTCACGGCGAGACATTTTTTTTAACGTCGCCATGGAGACAGGAGGCTTGAAATTTTTAAACGCTTGCCGTACGAGTAGCGGTTTACGCTGCCAGTACGTTTTCATGAATTGTGAAGGCGTCAGACCGCCCAACAAGGCGAGAGGATGATCGGGATGCATGCTAGGACCTAAGGTAATAAATTTTTAAGTTGATAAAGCGCCTCAAGCGCTTCACGCGGACTCAGTGTGTCGGGGTCGAGTTCGTTGAGGGCCTGTTGGAGTGCAGCCTGCGCCTCGGCGAGATCAGTCGTAATCTGTGTGACGCTTTCTGACGTGGCAACATCGGCGAACAAGCCAAGTTGTGGTGTGGGTGCACCTTGCGACTCCAGTCGTGCGAGTTCTCGTGTGGCATGGCGAATCACCGCAGCGGGCACACCTGCCCGTTGTGCGACTTGGATGCCGTAGCTGCGACTCGCTGGACCGTCTTTGACCTCGTGTAAAAAAACAATCCCTGAGGGAGACTCGGCCGCTGCCAAGTGAACGTTGGCGGTATTCGGCTGTTCATTAGGCATCCGAGTGATTTCAAAATAGTGCGTGGCAAAAAGCGTCAACGCGCGATTGTGTGTCACTAGCCGCTGCGCAATCGCCCAAGCGAGCGCCAGACCATCATAGGTCGAGGTCCCGCGTCCGATTTCATCCATCAGCACTAGGCTATGGGCTGAACTCGAGGACAGAATGGCGGCGGCTTCGGTCATCTCCATCATGAACGTCGAGCGGCCACCCGCGAGGTCGTCTGCTGCGCCAATCCGCGTAAAAATTCGATCAATCGGACCAACTGAGGCGGCACGTGCTGGCACAAAGCTGCCAATCCGGGCGAGCAGGGCGATCAGCGCAATTTGGCGCATGTAGGTTGATTTGCCGCCCATATTGGGACCCGTGATGACCAGCAGCGCACGGTGCGGATTCAAGCTGCAACTGTTGGGGGTAAAGCGCTCAATCGAACGCTCCACCACTGGGTGACGGCCCGCCGTGATCTCAATCGCGGTTTGTTCGATTAATGTCGGTGCGACCCAGTCATGATGCTGCGCGTGATGTGCTAAAGCGACCAAGACATCGAGCTCGGCACAGGCCGTGGCGCAGTGCGAGAGCGCTTGAGCCATGGGCATAATCTGGTGCAACAGCTGTTCAAACAGCCACTTTTCGCGGGCCAGTGAGCGGTCTTGTGCGGAGAGAACTTTGTCCTCCCAGGTTTTGAGTTCTGGTGTGATGTAACGCTCTGCGTTTTTAAGCGTTTGGCGGCGTCGATAGTCCTCGGGCACCTTATCGGCTTGGGCACGACTGACTTCAATAAAAAAGCCATGCACACGATTGAACTCGACGCGTAATGTCGCAATCCCAGTGCGTGCCCGCTCGCGTGCTTCGAGCTCGAGCAAGTACGTGCCGTTATCGGTTGAAATCCCGCGTAATGCGTCGAGCTCATCATCGTAGCCTGCGGCAATTACTCCACCATCCCGCACCATCACGGCGGGCTCTGGGTCGATTGCGCGAGCAAGCAACGTTTGCAGTTCTGGTGGGGGCACTAAACGTGCAGAGATTTCATGAAGACGCGCACAGCCAGGCTCTATCGATAGGAGCTGTTCTTGACATTGAGGCAGTGCCAAAAGTGCATCACGCAAGCTTGCGAGCTCACGTGGCCGCACCGATAGGAGGGCGATACGCGTCGCAATACGTTCGATATCGGGCAAGGCATTCAGCGAAGCGCGCAGGGTCTCGAGCAGAGGCGTAGCGTGAAGCAACTCGGCGCGCTGGTCGTTCGCCTGCATCAGACTGGCGACGGCTTGTTGACGTGCTAGCACAGGGGCGTTATCACGCAGCGGGTGGTGTAGCCAGCGTCGCAATAAGCGTGCGCCCATTGGCGTGCGGCAACCGTCGAGAATAGAAAACAGCGTGGGCGCTTCTTCGCCCGACAAGGTGCGTGTGAGTTCGAGGTTGCGACGCGTGGCGGGATCCATCAGCACGTATTGACTCGCGCGATCTGCGCGAAGTGACTGAATGTGTGACAGCCCTTGGGACTGTGTGCGAGCGGCATAGCGCAGCAGCGCACCCGCCGCACAAATCGCAGTCGGCAAGTCCTCTACGTCAAAACCAGACAGTGATTGTGTTTTGAAATGGGCGAGTAAGTGGGCCTGTGCCTGCTCCGCTTCAAAGTGCCAGGGGGGCACACGAGCGGTCGCGCAGGGCAGACTGATGTCAAGTGTCGTGTCATCCGCATAAATCACCTCTGCGGGCTCAATCCGGTGCAATTCAGAGTCAAGCGCGTCGGGTGCGCATTCGGCGAGCTTGAACTCACCGCTTGCGAGGTTGAGCCAGGCTAGCCCGACGCGGGGTGTTTTACTTGCTTTGCGTGGCAGAAATACTGCGGCCACGCAGCGGTCTGATTTGGCGGGTAGAAGAGCTTCATCCGTAAGCGTGCCGGGCGTCACAATCCGCACAATTTGTCGATCGACGGGTCCCTTGCTGGTTGCGGGATCGCCGATTTGTTCGCAAATGGCCACAGATACGCCCGCTGCGACGAGCTTGGCTAGGTACTGCTCGACGGCATGAAAGGGCACACCCGCCATCGGGATCGGTGAGCCGTTCGAGGAGCCGCGCCGTGTCAGCGTGAGATTGAGCAAGCGCGCGCCGCGCTCTGCATCCTCATAAAACATTTCATAAAAATCGCCCATACGGTAGAGCAGCAACAGCGGTCCGGCCTCGGCTTTTAGACGCAAGTATTGCTGCATCATCGGCGTGTGCTGTTCCGTGCTTGGGGGCGTTGAGACGTTGTCTTGCATAGCGTGTTGGGGCGAAACCGTGCGAAACCACTAATCCATCAGTGTAAGCCACCATGACACGAGACTTCTCTATAATCATTGCAATAAAACGTGTCCAACACACAAGGTATGCAAAGATGATTTCCAAAATTGTGCCTGATTTGCAGTCAGCCATGGCAGGCATTCAGGACGGCTCGACCGTTTTGATTGGCGGCTTCGGTGGCGCGGGTCAACCCCATGAGTTGATTGATGGCTTGATTGAACAGGGTGCGCGCGAGCTCACGATCGTTTGTAACAATGCGGGCTCTGGTGATACAGGTATTGCTGCATTGTTGGCCTCAGGCCAAGTCCGTAAGATCATTTGTTCGTTTCCGCGACAGGCGGACTCTTACGTGTTTGATGGGCTCTACCGCGCGGGCAAACTCGAGTTAGAGCTTGTACCCCAAGGGACGCTCGCTGAACGCATCCGTGCCGGAGGCGCTGGCATTGGTGGGTTTTTTACCCGCACGGCGGTCGGCACTCAACTTGCCGAAGGCAAAGAAGTGCGCAACATTGAAGGCGAGGATTATGTCCTCGAGAGTCCAATCAAAGCCGATGTTGCGGTGATCCGTGCGCATCGCGCTGATCGCTGGGGCAATCTGGTGTATCGCAAGACAGCGCGTAATTTCTGTCCCGTGATGGCCACCGCCGCCACGCTCACCATCGCACAGGTCCACGAGATCGTCGAACTCGGCGAGCTTGACCCAGAGGCGATTGTGACTCCGGGTGTGTATGTCAAACGCGTTGTGCGCATTCCAACGAAAGGTTAATGATGAAACGTATCTCCAGAGACGAGATCGCCGCACGTGTGGCGCGCGACATTCCCGAAGGTGCAGTGGTCAACCTTGGGATCGGTCTGCCGACCAAGGTGGCAAACTATCTGCCCCAAGATAAAGACATTTTTCTCCAGAGCGAAAATGGCGTGCTGGGCATGGGCCCTGCGCCGGCTCCCGGTGAAGAAGACTGGGACCTCATTAACGCTGGTAAACAGCCCGTGACGCTTTTAGCGGGGGGTAGTTATTTCCACCATGCCGATTCGTTTGCGATGATGCGTGGCGGTCACCTCGATATTTGCGTGCTGGGTGCATTCCAGGTCGCGGTAAATGGTGATCTGGCGAACTGGTCCACGGGCGAGCCCGATGCGATTCCTGCTGTCGGTGGTGCGATGGATTTGGCAGTCGGTGCGAAAGATGTATTTGTCATGATGGAGCTGCTCACCAAAGAAGGCCAGAGCAAGCTCGTCAAGCAGTGCACCTATCCCCTGACGGGTCTAAGTTGTGTCTCACGCGTCTACACCGATATCGCGGTCTTTCAGATCGAGCCTGGCGGTGTGGTGCGTGTGGTGGACGATGTATTAGGCGCGGGCGAGCAAGAGTTGCGCCGCCTGACCGGACTTGACTTGGTTTTCTAACTACTCATCCACAAGTTTGGTGAGTTTCTGTGTGTCTAGTGGCGGTGAGGCATCCTTAATCTTGGAACCCATCGCCTCAAGCGAGTGACACAGATTCGAGATCCTCGCATCTTGGCGCGCGACGTGCGTAATCAACTCGTTGAGCACCTTATTTAGTGGGTCCCCCGCACCTGGGTCGACTGCATAAGCAGAAAATCCCGCTGTATTTTGTCTTGGCTCTGTCGGCGAACTCTTGTTGAGCATAGCTTGCAGAGGTGCCGACTCCCAGTCTGAATCACAGGGTGAAATTTTTGTTGAGTGGGTCCCCGCGGTGAGCGTTTCTATCGTTGTCCCAGTCGCAGTCTCAGTCGTTGACGACGTGACACTGGCTCCTGCATTCTCGCCACTCGTGGCCTCAATCACGCGTGCTGGATTACCCACTGCTGTGGCGTGTGCCGGGACGGGTTTGACTACGACTGCGTTCGAACCAATCCGCGCACCGTCTCCCACCAGAAAGCCACCTAATACTTGTGCGCCCGCACCCACCACGACACCCTTGCCCAGAGTGGGGTGACGCTTGGCGCCCTTGTACAGGCGTGTGCCACCTAACGTGACGCCTTGGTAAATCGTGCAGTCATCACCGATTTCGGCGGTCTCGCCAATCACCACACCAAAGCCGTGATCAATAAACACACGTCGTCCGATTTTGGCGCCCGGATGGATTTCAATCCCCGTCAAAATACGACTCAGATGTGAGAGAAAGCGTGCGAGCCAATAGAAATTGGCTTTCCATAAACGATGGGCTAGACGATGTGAGACAACGGCGTGAAACCCGGGATAACAGGTGATGACCTCGAGCTTGCTGCGTGCAGCGGGGTCACGGTCGAGAATGCAAGCGACGTCTTCGCGAATATTTTTAAACATAGTGATGAATGCTATAGCAAAGGAAACAAATCATCCGATAGTAACCAGATTAGGGAGATGGTTTGTGGCCGCGCGCGGTGGCGATCATTGCTGTGCACACACCGCGCCACATATCGACCTCATCGCGTGACAAATCGCCACGATTGAATAAATGCTTCATACGGGGCATGAGTTTTTTGGGGTGTTCGGGGTCTAAAAAGCGAACGGCCTCGAGCGCCTCTTGCCAATGCACCAGCAGAGCTTGCACCGCCTCGCCACTCGCAGGCTGACTGCCGCGATCCTTTGGGGGCGGCTTGGGTGTGAGGAGCGAAATGGGGGGCTCGCTGTGGCCAGGCTGGGCTGCGCTTTGCAAGCGATCGCCTTGCAGGAGGGCATAGCGCATTTCCCAAGCACCTAGTTGCATGGCCTGTGACACATTGAGCGAGCTGTAGGCTGGATTGGCAGGGATGTGGCAGACGCGGTGACACAGTTCGATGTGTTCGTTGGTCAGCCCCGAGCGCTCAGTGCCCACCACGAGGGCGACACGGCCCTCTGGGTGTGTGTTGAGGTGTTGCTGTGCTAGGTATGCGGCTTGACGGATATCGCAGGCTGGTGGGCCTAGCTCGCGCTCCCGGGCGGTCAGTGCAAAGGCGAGGGTCACCGGGGCCAAGGCATCTTTAAGCTCGGGGTAGATCTGGGCACGTTGCAGTACGTCGAGGGCACCGCTGGCCAAGGCGATTGCCTCGGGTTGTGAAGTGATTTCTGGCGTTTTGGGGGCGACCAGCACGAGGTCCTCAAAGCCCATTGTCTTGATCGCGCGAGAGGCCGAACCGACGTTTCCGGGGTGGCTGGGCTCGGTCATAATGAAACGAACACGGGAAAAATCGGAAGTCATTTAAAATTCTGCTTTGTTTAATAGAAAACTACGCTCATGCACCCGATGCTTAATACCGCCATTAAGGCGGCCCGGCGCGCCGGAACCATTATCAACCGTGCGAGTCTCGAACTTGATCGCTTGCAAGTTGCCCGCAAGGGGCCAAAGGATTATGTCACGGAAGTCGACCGTGCCGCCGAAGAGGCCATCATTGATGTGCTTCAGACGGCCTATCCCGATCACGCCTTTCTGGGCGAAGAGTCTGGGCACCAAGGCGGCGACACGCCTGAGGGTCAGCTGCCTGCTAACCAGTGGGTGATCGATCCCCTGGATGGCACGACCAATTTTATTCACGGTATGCCTATCTACGCCATTTCGATTGCGTTGCGACAGTCGGGTCAGATCACACAAGCCGTCATTTACGATCCTTCGCGTAACGAGTTGTTTACTGCGAGTCGTGGTGGTGGCGCCTTTTTGAACGACCGCCGTATGCGCGTGTCCTCCCAGCTCAAATTCCATGACGCCTTGTTGGGCGCTCGCTGGTCCGGCTCAATCGGCCCCGACGAGCTCTCTCAGCCTCGCTTTATGGAGCTCGCACGCGGCTGTGCTGGTGTGCGTCGCACGGGTTCCTCAGTACTCGATTTGGCGTATGTTGCCGCAGGTCGGATGGATGGCTTTTGCGGTTTGGGCCTCAAAGAGTGGGACATGGCCGCCGCTAGCTTGATGGTGCTCGAAGCAGGTGGCCTGATTGGCGATCTGCAGGGTGAGCAGACTTGGATGGAAACAGGCAACGTGATTGCAGGCAATCCTAAGATTTTTACGCAAATGCTGGGTCACCTGCGAGGCTGAGTTTAGTTCAAGCTTAGTTCAAGTTAAGTAAGTAAAACTTAGTAAAGAGAGTTGATCGACCCGGGTTATCGGGTATGATCAAGGGTCGATTAACTCTTGGAGCCCTCAATGGAGTGGCTGCTCGACCCAACGATCTGGGTCGGACTTTTAACGCTCGTGGTGCTTGAGATCGTACTCGGCATCGACAACCTTATCTTCATTGCCATCCTCGCCGACAAGCTGCCCCCTGCTCAACGGGAGCGGGCACGTGTGATTGGACTCTCCCTTGCGTTACTGATGCGACTCGGTTTGCTGGCCGGCATGTCTTGGCTCGTGCAATTGACCGCTCCGCTCGTAGCTTTTTGGGGTTATTCCTTGTCAGGTCGAGATTTGATCCTGATTGTGGGTGGATTCTTTCTCTTGTTCAAAGGCACTCTAGAGCTGCATGAACGTCTAGAAGGCAAGCGACTAGAAGCCACAAATACACGGGTTTATGCGAGTTTTTGGGTCATCGTCACACAGATCGTGGTGCTGGATGCGGTGTTTTCCATCGATGCCGTGATTACTGCGATCGGCATGGTGGATGACTTGTCCGTCATGATGACAGCGGTGGTGATCGCCATGGTGATCATGTTGTTGGCCTCCAAGCCTCTAACCCGCTTCGTCAATGCTCACCCGACAGTTGTGGTGTTGTGTCTGGGCTTTTTGCTGATGATCGGTTTCTCACTGGTTGGTGATGGTTTCGGTTTTCAAGTCCCTAAGGGTTACTTGTATGCGGCGATCGGTTTTTCGGTGCTGATCGAGATGCTCAACCAACTGGCGCGCCACAAAGGTCTCAAGCTAGAGGCAAGGCGCCCAATGCGTGAACGGACGGCTGAAACCGTTTTGCGTATGCTGGGCAAAAGATTGCCGGATGAAATCGTCGAAGCGCCAAGCCGACCAATGGGTCAGCCCGAGCCTCTCAGCTTTGGTATCGAAGAGCGCAATATGGTGAGTGGTGTGCTGACCTTGGCCGAGCGCTCGATCCATTCCGTCATGACGCCACGCACAGAGATTTCCTGGGTCAATCTCGAGGATGATCCACACGATATTCAGCAGCAGATCGCCCAGGTCCCGCACAGTTTCTTCCCAGTTTGCCGAGGTTCAGTGGATGACGTCGTGGGTATCGGTCGGGCCAAAGAAATGATTGCCGATTTACTGACCCATGGCAATATCCGTCGTGGCAGCTTGCGTGAACCCATCATCGTGCACGACACGATCAGCATTATCCGTCTGATGGATACGTTGAAGCGTTCGCGGGGTCAGTTAGTGTTGGTGGCTGATGAGTTTGGCACGATCCAAGGACTGGTGACCCCAATCGATGTGTTTGAAGCGATCGCCGGGGAGTTTCCTGATGAGGACGAACTGCCGGATATTGTGCCGGACGGCGAAGGACAGTGGTTGGTGGATGGTGCAGCTGATTTACACCATCTCGAGCAAGTTCTCGAAACCGAAGGACTCGTCAACGAAGACCGTGATTACACGACCCTTGCCGGGTATTTGCTGGAAAAATTTGGTCAGTTACCTGCACGCGGCGACTTTTACTTATTCAAAGGCAAACACGCACAATTCCGTTTCGAGGTGATGAATATTGATGGCCGGCGTATTGCGCAAGTCAAAATTCAGCGTCAATCAGATGACACTGAAGAGGTCGAGCAGGAGTAGCCAGTAGGTGGATTGTTTTGCTGCTGACTCTCATCTCTGCGATGAGGAGCCATCAGCACCACAAACAGTGCGAGAGCATTAAGCTCGGTCTAGATCAAACAAGGCCGGGCCGTCCGCATCAATCACCATCCAGCCGCCACGTAGCTTGCCACCGGGCGCGCTTTTTTCACAATCCCAATCGGGCAGTACCCAACGCTCGCAACGATTGCCGTCTACGGCCAAGACATTGCGACGAGGACGGTGTGTGTGGCCGTGAACAACCATCGATACACCCGTTTTGCGTATGGCTTCAGCGACCGCATCCGCGTTGACATCCATAATTTCGCTGGACTTTGTCTGATTGGCGACCATGCTTTCGCCACGCGCTTGCGCGGCAAGTGTGAGGCGCTCGGGAATACTTTTGGCGAGAAAACTTGCTTGCCATTCCGGATTGCGCACCATTGCCCTAAACTGCTGATAGGCCACATCGTCGGTACAGTATTCGTCACCGTGGCTCAACAGCATCGTGTGGCCGTCAACATTGACCAACACCTGCTCAGGCAGCATTTGTGCGCCGAGACCCGCGGCGAGCGCGCCACCCATCAGGAAGTCGCGATTACCACGACCCAGCCAGACGGGTATCCGAGCGGCACAAGCCTTGAGTGCCATCAGATCCTGAGCCAGCCAAGGCGGGGCGACGACAGCAACGTCGTCACCAATCCAAGCATCAAAAATATCGCCCGGCAACAGCAAAGCTGAGGCTTCGCTGGCTGCCAGTTTCAGAAAGTCCCGGAACGCTTGCGCGGTCTCAGTCGTGTGTTGCCCCAGATGTACATCCGAGGCCAGCCACACTGGTCCTTTGAGTTCGATCTTATTCAATGACAACTGCCTTGGTGATGACGAGATCATTGGTGGGAACATTTTGGTGAAAGCCGCTGTTACTTGTGGGTACACCTTTCATTTTGTCGATGACGTCCTTGCCTTCGACCACTTCACCGAACACTGCATAACCCCAACCCTGTGCGGTCGGTGCTGTGTGGTTCAGGAAGTCGTTGTTCGCGACGTTGATAAAGAACTGTGCTGTTGCGGAGTGTGGGTCACTCGTGCGCGCCATGGCGAGCGTGTACTTGTCATTTTTCAGACCGTTGTTGGCTTCGTTTTCAACGTTTCCCTTGGTGGGCTTTTGCTTAAGGCCGGGCTCAAAGCCGCCACCCTGAACCATAAAGCCGTCGATCACGCGATGGAAAATGGTGCCGTCAAAAAAACCATCTTTAACGTAGGTGAGAAAATTTGCAACTGTTTTTGGGGCTTTTTCAGCATTCAGGGAAATAATGAAGTCGCCCTGGTTGGTGGACATTTTGACGCGAGGATTGGTGCTCATGGAAGTAACGCCTTGTTTTTGAGTCGAGTTGGAGGGGGATGCCGCGTGGGCAGTAAAAGACACCAGCGGAATCATACCGACCAGTGCGAGGCAACGCAGTACACGAAGCCCGTAAGAGGAAAAGTTCATTTTGGTGAGCCCTGTAAAAGTTCTTTGACACGATTGATCCGGGGCGCCATGCCGGCGATCCCGCCGTCAGCTGCGCTTTGGTAGGCACGCAAGGCTAGATTGAGTTGCACGTCGCCGAGGTTTGCCTGGGCGATCGCGTATTTCGGATTGATCAAGATCGCCATTTCAAGCGCACGACGGGCCCGATCAAGCTCATTGCGTTTGACGTAGAGGGCGGCCAGGTTGTTCCAAGGTTCGGGCAACTCTGGAAAGCGCGTGGTCATCTGCAGGTAAATAGACTCGGCTTCGGCCATGCGATTGAGTTCGCTGAGCACGCGGGCTTGTAAAAACATCAACTGTACGTCGGTGCCAGGCGTGTGGCGCATGGCCTCGATGGCCTGACGGGCCTCGACGGCTTGCAACGCTTCTTTGAGACGTCCCGTACGAATCAAGCCATCAATTCTTGAGGCGATTTCGGTGGGGGTGAGTGGAATACTGGTGTCGACTGAGGGAGCGAGGGCTTCGAGTAGCTTGGCTAAGCCATCCCAGCCGCCATCGGGGACTTTGTCGCCGATGATGGCGTTGAGGTCCGCATTAGGCATAGCCGAGGGCATCGTGTTGCGCCCTGTTTGGTTGCCTACGTTTTCGGTCGGGTCAAGGGCCAGAGGGTTGATCCCCCCAGCGCTAGTGCCGCCGCTTAGATTGAGCTGGGCGTGAGAGGTTGGGAGCAACACGAGCAACAGGCCACAAAGGGCCAGAGTCGAAAGCACCGACGGAATCATCGTCCTTTTTGTGATCGTTGTCGTCGCGATGGCCACAGGAATTCTTTTCACCAGCTTCAAGTCGTAGAACCCTCAATTGCTATACTTGTTGATCTGCATTTTAGCCCTGCTTTTGACTGACCACACGTATGCTACAGATCTACGACTCATTGTCTCGCTCCAAGCGTCCCTTTCGCCCGGTACAACCAGGCCAAGTAGGGTTATATGTGTGTGGCATGACGGTGTATGACTATTGCCACCTGGGACACGCCCGTATGCTGGTCAGCTTTGATGTCGTGCAGCGTTGGCTGCGAGCCTCTGGCCTGCACGTCAACTATGTGCGTAACATCACCGATATCGACGACAAAATTATCCGTCGTGCGGTTCAAACCAATCAGCGCATTGGCGACGTGACTGCGTTTTTCATTGACGCCATGCATGCCGACGAGCGTGCCTTAGGCGTGCAGTCACCCGATCAGCAGCCCTGCGCGACCGATTACGTCGGTGAGATGCTCGATATCATCAGCAAGCTCGAGCAGCGTGGCCTGGCCTACCATGCCGACGATGGCGATGTGAACTTTGCCGTGCGCGAGTTTGCCGATTACGGCAAATTATCTGGCAAGTCGCTTGACGACCTGCGCGCGGGCGAGCGTGTGGCGGTCGCGTCTTCCAAGCGCGATCCATTGGATTTTGTCCTCTGGAAATCCGCCAAAGAGCATGAGCCTGCAGATACCCGCTGGGATTCCCCCTATGGCTGGGGCCGTCCAGGCTGGCACATTGAGTGCTCGGCAATGAGCAAATCCCTCCTGGGGATCCCGTTGGACATCCATGGCGGTGGCCCCGACCTGAAATTCCCTCATCACGAAAACGAAATCGCCCAAACCGAAGGTGCCTTTGGCGGCACCTTGGCCAACAATTGGATGCATTGTGGTCCCTTGATGGTTGACGCCGACAAAATGTCCAAGTCGCTTGGTAATTTCCGCACGATTCGTCAGACGATTGGCGTACAGGGTGAAGGCGAGGGGAAGGGCGAGGGCGACACGCAGTCCGCCGAGTATCAAGTTAATCCTCGCGAAGCGGAGATGTTGCGTTTCTTTATTGTCCGCAATCACTACCGCAGCGCGCAAAATTATGTGCCCGACAACTTGGTCGATGCGCAGCTGTCGCTTGATCGTCTGTATCAAACGTTACAAAATATTTCACCGGCGACGGCTCCAATTGATTGGAACGTGCCCCAGGCCATTGCCTTCAAAGAAGCGATGGACGATGACTTTAATAGCGCCGGTGCCGTGGCCGCTTTGTTTGATCTCGCGAGCGAAGTCAATCGCAGCAAGAGCCCAGCCTTGTCGGCGCAGCTCAAGCAGCTCGCGTCCTTGTTGGGCTTGTTGCAGCAGGAGCCTTCCGCTTATTTTCAAAGCCCGACACGCTATACCCGTCGCGCAATCGAGCAAGCCCAAGCGACTCAGGTCGCTGGGCAGGGCGCCGACCTCACCGAAGCAGAAATCGAGAAGCAGATCGCCGCGCGTGCGGCGGCCAAGGCTGCAAAAAAGTTTGCCGAAGCCGATCAGATTCGTGCAACACTGAAAGCCGCAGGTGTCGAGCTTGAAGACAAGCCCGGTGGCCTGACTCAGTGGCGCCGCGCCTAAGGTCCATAAAAATATGCCTACTTCTACCACCGCTGTGGTCAAGCCTGAGTTGGCGAAACCGCACTATTGGGATGATGCGATCTCTCAGCTGATGCGGCGGGACCGCATCATGAAAAAACTCATCCCAAAACATCCGGATATTTGGCTGAAAACGCGTGGTAATCCCTTTGTGACCCTTGCGCGTTCTATCGTCGGTCAACAAATCTCGGTCAAAGCAGCTGACTCCGTTTGGAACAAGTTTTTGCTCGAATGCGGTAAACGTCCAACGCCCGCCAGCGTGCAGACTGCTGGACTTGAACGCCTGCGTGCAGCGGGGTTGTCAGGTCGCAAGGCCGAGTACATTCTTGATTTGTCGACCCACTTCAGTAATAAGCTGGTGAGCCCCCAGAAATGGGCGAGCATGGAAGACGAAGCGGTCATTACAGAATTGACAGCAATTCGAGGTATCGGACGCTGGACGGCGGAGATGTTTTTGATTTTTAATTTGCAACGGCCAGACGTTTTGCCTTTAGATGATGTCGGACTCCTCAAGGCAATCTCGTTACACTATTTCAGCGGTGAGCCTGTCTCCCGTTTCGAAGCCCGCGAAGTGGCCCAAGGTTGGCAGCCGTGGTGTACGGTCGCGACTTGGTATTTATGGCGTAGTTTGGATCCCATTCCGGTGGAATACTAAACATACGTCTGATTGAATGAGCACACAAAGACATGCGCAATACTTTTCTCGAATTTGAACAACCCCTCGGCGAGCTTGAGGGCAAGATCGAACAACTGCGCTACGTGCAGGCGGATTCGGCCGTTGATATTTCGGATGAAATCAGTCGACTCCAACAAAAAAGTCAGAATCTCGCCAAAGACATCTACTCCAAGCTCACCCCTTGGCAGACCTCGATGGTGGCGCGTCATCCGCAGCGTCCCTACACGCTGGATTACGTGCGCGAGATCTTTACTGACTTTCACGAATTGCATGGCGACCGCATGTATGCCGACGATCTGTCGATCGTGGGGGGTATGGCGCGTTTTAATGGCACACCCTGCATGGTGATCGGTCACCAAAAAGGTCGCGATACCAAAGAACGTGCCGCGCGCAACTTCGGCATGCCGCGCCCTGAGGGCTATCGCAAAGCCATGCGTCTGATGCGTTTGGCTGAAAAATTCAACCTGCCCGTGTTTACTTTTGTCGATACCCCAGGTGCCTATCCAGGCGTGGGTGCCGAAGAGCGCGGTCAGTCCGAAGCTATCGGCCACAATCTCTACACCATGGCTGAGCTCAAGGTGCCGATCATCTCGACCATCATCGGAGAGGGCGGTTCGGGCGGTGCGCTTGCGATCGCCGTGGGTAACGTAGTAATGATGTTGCAGTACTCCACCTATTCAGTCATCTCGCCCGAAGGCTGCGCATCGATCTTATGGCGAAGCCTTGAAAAAGCTTCCGAGGCCGCAGCTGCGCTCGCGATTACTGCTGATCGCATCAAAGAGTTTGGCTTGATCGACAAAATTGTGAATGAGCCTGTCGGTGGCGCACACCGCGATCCACGCGTGATGGCGCGCTTGCTGCGTCGAGCGCTTGCCGACTCATTACGCCAACTCTCAGGCATGACGCCCGAGCAGTTGATTGATCACAGACTGCAACGTCTGTTGTCGTATGGACGTTTCCAAGAGGTCCGCGCTTAAGGGCTTGTGCCCTCGCGCGTCGCCATGCAAAACGCCTGGCCCGAAGCTCCTGTGTGGGCACTCAAGCAGGCACTGCTCACGCTGCCTGTTGACCAAGCGGTCGCCGTCGCCTTGAGCGGTGGCACAGACTCTGTAGCGTTGGCCTTGGTCGCGGCACAGGTTCGCCGACCCCTTTATTTTTTTCATATTCACCATGGCTTGATGCCTGAGGCTGATGCGTGGGCCGCGCATTTGGCGGAGCTCGCGCGCACGCTGGATGTGCCCCTGATCGTGCGACATGTCCACGTCGATCTCGGACAGGGACTCGGTACTGAGGCTGCAGCACGTGAGGCGCGTTACGCAGCTCTGGCTGAACTCGCACGCGAACATCGGGTGGGCGCGATTTTGCTCGCGCATCACCAGCAAGATCAAGCTGAAACCGTGCTGCTCCGTTTGCTGCGCGGAGCGGGTGTGCTGGGTTTGAGCGCCATGCAGGCGGAGGTTAAACGCCAAGGCTTGCAGCTGTTGCGTCCTTGGCTCGACATCGAGCGCTCAGATCTGGTGTCGATCGTGCGCGCGTTCACCCTGCGTACAGGTTGGCACCCCGTTGAGGATCCCAGCAACGCTGACCCGCAATACAAACGTGGAGCGTTCAGAACCGAGCTTGTGCCTGTCTTAGAAAAATATTGGCCTGCCTGGCGCCAGACCCTAGTGCGTCATGCGAAACAAGCCGCCGAGGTTAGCGAGATCCTTGAGGAAGTGGCGGTAGCGGACTGGCAGACCTTGGTGCCAGATGAGTCTGACGGGAGTTTTAGTCTGAAAGCCTGGCGCGATTTGCGTCCGGCTCGACAAGCCTTAGTGCTGCGCTACTGGCTCGCCCAGCAGCAGGTTGCGATGCCTGGCGAGCGTCGATTGGCTGATTTAATGCGGCAGCTGAGGCAGTTACATGCTCTCGGACATGACCGGGAGTTGTTGTGGCAACACGGTTTCCATACTGTGCGCTGCCTGCGCGGGCGAGTGTCGCTGTCTTCGGGCTAAAATAGTGGACTTTGCATCTGCCTATCCGTTTTTACCCTAAACCATGTCACTCTTCGTTCACAAATACGGCGGGACCTCGATGGGCTCCGTCGAGCGCATCAAAAACGTCGCACGTCGCGTCGCCAAATGGCACGCTGCCGGCCACCAAGTCGTGGTCGTGCCCTCCGCTATGTCCGGCGAAACCAATCGTCTGTTGGGTCTTGCCCGCGAGTTGTCTGACTCCGCCGATGGCCGCGAGCTCGACATGATCGCCGCGACCGGCGAGCAAGCCTCGAGCGGTTTGCTTGCGATCGCACTCCAAGCCGCAGGCCTCCAAGCCCGTAGCTACGCCGGCTGGCAAGTCCCAGTTCGCACCGATTCCGCTTTTACCAAGGCACGCATTACCGGCATTGATGACAAGCGTATTCGCGCTGATCTCGATGCGGGACGCGTGGTTGTGGTTACAGGCTTTCAGGGCGTGGACGACGAGGGCAACATCACCACCCTCGGTCGTGGTGGCTCAGATACCTCCGCCGTGGCTGTCGCGGCAGCGCTTAAGGCACACGAGTGCCTGATTTATACCGACGTCGATGGTGTGTACACCACCGATCCACGTGTTGAGCCCGATGCCCGTCGCTTGAACGTCATCTCCTTCGAAGAGATGCTCGAGATGGCCTCGTTAGGTTCCAAGGTTTTGCAGATTCGCTCGGTTGAATTCGCCGGCAAATACCGTGTCCCCACGCGTGTGCTGTCGTCGCTGACCGACCCCGATATGTCGCTGGACGAGGAAATGCGCTCCGGCACCCTGATTACTTTTGAGGAAGACGAAAAAATGGAAGCAGCTGTTGTCTCGGGCATCGCCTTTAGCCGCGACGAAGCCAAGGTCACCTTGTTGGGCGTACCCGACAAGCCAGGCGTGGCTTACGCCATCTTGGGTAAAGTCGCCGATGCCAACATTGACGTGGACATGATCGTACAAAATCAGTCCGTCGCTGGTACGACTGACTTTTCTTTTACGATTCACCGCAATGAGTTCACGCGCACCTTGGCCCTTTTAAACAGCCAGATCGCACCCGCTGTCGGCGCCAGTTCAGTCGTGTCGGACGACAAGGTCGCCAAGGTCTCGATCGTGGGGATCGGCATGCGTTCACACGCGGGCGTAGCCAGCTTGATGTTTAAAACCTTGGCCGAGGAAAACATCAACATTCAGATGATCAGCACCAGCGAGATCAAAACCTCGGTGTTGATTGAAGACAAATACATGGAGCTCGCCGTACGCGCCTTGCACAAAGCGTTCGGTCTGGAAACCGCTGCACCGACCAAAATTTAAGGTCTTTTTGAGATAAGTCAATCAGTCAAAAAAGGCGCTATTCGTCATGCTAGAATAGCGCCTTGGTTTGGAGGCGTGCCCGAGCGGCTGAAGGGGCTCCCCTGCTAAGGGAGTAAGTGCGCTAAAACGTGCTTCCAGAGTTCGAATCTCTGCGCCTCCGCCAA
>Ga0105050_10001170_pt1 | contig 39791 bp, 47 predicted proteins | sample FRY01_FD_78088 | JGI IMG/M metagenome (GOLD analysis project Ga0105050, IMG submission 78088) | Freshwater microbial communities from Lake Fryxell liftoff mats and glacier meltwater in Antarctica - FRY-01 | ecosystem: Environmental > Aquatic > Freshwater > Ice > Glacier meltwater ...
AGGAGCGTACTGCGGCCAGCGAAATGATTTGCAGGCCGCTTCGCGCTGTGGTAGTATGCACGCATAAAAGTCATTGTCAGCACAGCACCGCCAACGCTATCGGACGAGGCGAAGGCGTTCGTCGAGAACCAACCGCTATGCAAGAGGACCACGAAGCAAACGCCATAGCGGCCTTCTTGGAACCTGCTCGCGAGCAGACGTTGTGTGCCACCGCATCAGATGCGGAACGCCGTGGTGCACAAGGCGAGCGACGGGGACGGCCAAAGCTCACCGATGCGCAACGCGCAGCGACCGCAGCCGCTGTGGCGAAAGCCTCTGACGACTACTCCGCGCTGGACGACCAGCTGTTCAACGACAATGCCATCACGCCTGACGGCACCGGCGTGACACTCCAACGGGAGCAGCCGCACCACCGGCTGATGGTGTCGTTACGTGCTCGTGGGTATAACGCCAGGGAGATCGCGGAGATGACCGGCTACACGGCTGTTACTGTAGGCTACGTCCTCCGCCAACCGTGGGCGAGAACGCTCATGCTGACGTTGCTGAAGAAGGACGATCAAGTGCTAGCGGAAGTGCTTCGTGCGGAGTGCATGCCGAGCATTGAGACGCTGGTCGAGATCCGTGATGACGGTGAGGCGAATCGCCGTGAACGACTCGCGGCGAGCAACGCTCTGCTAGACCGGTTCCTCGGCCGCCCGACGCAACGCACGGAGATCGCAGAGGTGGAGATGCCGAGCGATCTTGACGCGCTTGAGCGGGAGACACAAGCTGTGCGGGCTGAGTCTGCACGGCTGCTAGGGAGGCTGAACTGATGAAGCGAAGCGGAATTAGACTTCGCAAGGCGCTCAGTAGGGGGCGTTCTCGCAACAAGCGAACAGCGAATGGAAGCGTGTAACCCAGAGGCTATACTCGCCGCGCAAGCTGCGTTACGGATGGAGCGGAAACTACTCGCAGCCGCTAAGGCTGACCCTGTCCGCTTCTACTCCCCTCACGCTAAGCAAGACGACTTCCACCGCGCCGGCGGCCACAGTCGGAGAGCGGTGTTTGCTGGTAACCGCTTCGGGAAGAGCCATCTCGGTGCAGCTGAAGACGGAGCGTGGCTGCGTGGTGAACGGGCGTGGTATCCTCAGTCAGACGCGGCGAGGCGGCTGGGGATACCACAACGCCCGGTGAAGGGGCTAGTGATCTGTGCGGACTGGGACAAAGTCGGCGAGATTTGGACAGAAGAAGGCGGCGTTAAGCCGGGCAAGATCTGGAGTATGCTCCCTCGCGGGTTCGTCAAGAAGAAGACACGCTCCTCGAACGGAGTTATAGACTTCCTACTATGCAAGAACGAGTCGTTGCTCCGCTTTGAGACAGTCAAGTCGTTCCAGAACAACCCACTAGGCACGGAAAGCAGTGATTGGGACTTCATCCACGTCGACGAGCCATGCCCCCAGAAGATGTTCACTGCTGCTGCCCGCGGCCTCGTAGACCGCAAGGGCTTCGCATGGTTCACCCTCACGGCGATCAGTGAGCCGTGGATCGTAGACTACTTCATCGACAACGACTTCTGGTACGAGTACGGCTCCATTTACGACAACCCGCATAACACTCTCGAAGCTATCAAGGAGTTCGAGCTGTTGCTAGACGACGACGAGAAGGAGTGCCGTCTCTACGGTAAGCCGCTTCATATGGCAGGGCTGGTGTACAAGCAGTTCACTACAGACTTCCACGTGCTGAAGACGTTACCGCTCGGTTGGACAGCGTACGACCGCCCTCCTCGCGACTACACGATCTACGTCCGTATAGACACACACCCACAGGTCCCGCACGCGGTGCTCTTCTGCGCTGTCAGCCCGACTGGCCACCGCTTCTACTATGACGAGATATTCGCTCAGCTCTCGATTGTCGCGCTAAGCGGGGAGATCAAGAAGCGCACGGTAGGCTACCAGATGGGCACCATCAAGGTGGAGCCTGCTGCCTGGGTGCTTGACCCTATCTCTAAGGTGACTAGCGTGGCTCGTGAGTTTGCCGCGGCCGGCTTGCCGGTGCTACGTAGCAGTAAAGACCTCTCTGGCGGGATTGTTAAGGTGAAGCAGTCGTTAGGAGAGTTGCCGCCCCGGTTGCACTTCTCCCCGCTGATGAAGCGCACGTTGTGGGAGATCAAACGCTACTGCTGGGACCCGAAAGGAACGAACAAACCGATAGACACCGAAGACCACATGATGGAGAATCTCTACCGGATGGAGATTGACAATCCACGGTGGTGTGAGCCTGGCACGGAGACCGAGGAGTGGTGGCCTGACCCGATGCCCTTGGCATCGTTGTCTACAGCCGACTTTGACGACAGCCTGGACCTTGAGCTAAATCTAACGTTATGAGTGGAGAAGCAACGATCTACAAAGAGAGCGGTGGGAAGTATGCACGTGTTACACAGCAGAGTCATGCCGATCAGGCAGTAGCTGTCTACGTCACACAGTCCATCTCTAACCCACCTACTCAAGCGGAGGTACAGGCTGTTGACGCCGGCCTAGTGACAGCCGTCCGGCTGTCCAACCAGCTACGAAGTGATCTTATCGCACTTGGCCTAATTCTGGGTTCTTAGTGCGTAGCACAGGAGAGTATTATTATGAACTCCAATGTAGAGTACTACCGGCCATTCGGCCAACAAGCAACAGGGACGGTTACGTTTAACGCGGTGCCGGTCACGGATGCAACCGTTACGATAGGCGGTGTCGCTTTCATTTTCAACGATGACTTCGCCAGCGCGGCGAACTTCACAGGCAGCAACGCAGCTTTATGCGCCCGCTCGCTATGCGAGTGCATCAACAGCACGCCGATTAAGTACCTCAAGACGCATAACAACCTGAACGGGTTCAGGACGTTCTTCGCGATGTACTACGGTAACGTGGTGGTCGTGGTGGCGACTGAGCCAGGCACGGGTGGCAACGTGATTGGTGTGGTGGTTAGCGGAGACACGAACGGCGCGATAGCAGTGAGTGGGGCTGTGCTTGCTGGTGGAACCAGCTTGGCTGTGCCGGTCGTGATGAGCGCAGGCGCCACAGCGTTCAGCATCGAGACGGGAACATTCACTGCTAGCGGAGTAGCGAAGGTGTTCAGCGCTACCTCGAAGCTGTACTCGAAGTTGCACATCCTCTCAACAGCCGGTAATGTAGACGCTACGCTAGGCGACTCTGTCGCGCAGCCGCTACCGATCGTCGCAGGCGTATGGTACACTTTCGACCCACCGCCTCTCGGCGTGGGTGATATGAACGACCTTTATGTTAATGGCACTAACGCCGAGGTATTCTCCTGGCTTCGCTGGTACTGATCTTATGAAGAAGTTACTATGTTTGCTTGGCTTGTGCGCTAGCACAGCCGCTCAGCCGTTCTGGACTCCAACTCCATTCATGTCGGACTGGCCGCGACAGCCTGACGCCGCTACGGCGCGGACGAAGTTGGGTGTTGTCGCTGCGCCGATGCTGACAAGGGCCGCGTTAAGCGGGACGAAGACATTGACCGTTGGCACGGACAATCCCGTGCAGGTCGCATCCTCGGTCGCGAGCACGCCGATCTTCGACCTGCAAGACACGTCGGCACGGAACGGGGACCTGTTCCATGTCGTGAACCAGAGCGCCACGGCATCGCTGGCTGTAAACGCCAACGGCGGCCTGCTGAAGACCGTGCCGGCAGATAGCTGGGCGCGATTCCAATGGGATACCGGAACAACCGACTGGGTGCTGATCAGCTACGGGAGTCTATAACATGAGCGCAACATCTTACAACATTCGAGGGCTGTCGGTCACGGCACTGCCAGCATCGCCGTTGGTTGATACCATCTACCGACTCACCGCCGCGGACAACACGGCGAGAGCGGCTCCGGGCGAGTATGTCGATAATGGGGATGGCTGGGTCTGCAACAATTACAGGTTGATGTACTATTATGGCAACCTGACCGGCTCCGTGTCCCTCTCGTTGATCCCCGGCGCGGCCTACTTTGGCACGGTCATCGCCGGGGCCATCACGACGCTCGTGACCACGTTGACGGCGAAAGGGATTGCCGGGTTGCAGTTGATGAATGCATCCCTCTTTGCGGTCGCTCAGCCCTCGATGGCAGGGCGGACACCGAAGGCGCTGACGGACCTCGCGCCGCTGGCAACGGCTCTGGTCCAGATCAACATCGAGGACAATGGGATGTATCTGTACACCTCGTGCGCGGAGGCAGTCTGATGAGCACTCGCAGACAACAGGCGGGGATGATGGGGGGCGCACCGCTGCCTTACGTGGTGCAACCTGCGTCATCGACGGAGATCGACATCAACCTCAAGGGGCCTGGCGCTCTGACGATTTACTGGGGTGACGGGCTCAGTAACAGCTACACGCTGAACCTGAGCACGAACACGACCGTCTCTCACACGTACGCGAGCGGAGCAGAGCGCGATGTGAAATTCGACGGGGCAATCACGTCGTGGACCAGCACGGGCGATACGTTCTACGGTGGGGATGTTGCGAATCTTCCAAGGGGGATTACGTATCTGAACGTCTGGGGCTACAACACTCTGTCGGGAGCCGTGTCCGGGTTGCCCACTGGGTTGACGTATCTGTACGTCATTGGCTCGAACACCCTGTCGGGTGACGTGTCCGGGTTGCCCACTGGGTTGACGGTTCTGGTCGTCTATGGCACGAACACTCTGTCAGGTGCCGTTAGTGGATTGCCTGCTGGGTTGACGTATCTGCTCGTCATTGGCTCCAACACCGTGTCGGGTGATGTTAGCGGACTGCCCACTGGAATAACGTATCTGGTCGTCTGGGGCTCGAACACCCTGTCAGGCGAACTATCTGGCATCCCAAGCGTCGCCAATTACGTCTCGCTCGGCAGTGCCAGCAGCACGATGGCGCTCGCGACGGCAGCATTGCCGACCGGGCTCTGTTATTTCCTCATCAACCAACCACTGCCCCAAGCGTCGTTGGACAACATCCTGGCCGCGTTCTGGGCAAACCGAGACGCAGCCAAGCCGCGGGCAGAGCGCACCATCGACATCGACTACGCTGGGAGTGGAACTCCATCCGCTGCCGGGCTGGTGGACAAGACCAACTTACAGGCTTACCGGTCGCCGAATAGCGATCCAACGAAACCCTTCTGGACGGTCAACACATTGTAACTATGATCTGGAACCACAACGAAACCCCGCCCACTCGCGTGACCAGCAGCACGATCACGCTGGCCGGCGAGACAGTCGTCATCAACCACAAGGCCACGGACGCGGTGCTGAACGGCATCAAGCTGTACCGCCAAGGCGTGGACGAACCAATACAGACGGGCCACCGCATCGTCAGCGCCGACAGGGTGATCAGCCCGGACGGCAAGAGCGTGCTGGTGAACTTGGTCACGGAACTGATGCCCGTGGTTGAGCCGGTGCCTGCGGAGTTCCGGGATGGAATTGAAACGCCCAGCATCATCTTCCCGGCATCGGTCACTCACGACTACGAGCAGACGATCATAGACGGGGTGGTCACGGTCATCCAGATCAGCGCCAGCCCGCGCAAGGACACGGGCGAGAGGGACGCGTTGAAGGCGGTGAAGAAGATCGAGTTGGACGCCACGAAGGCCGGGCTGCCGTCGCTGCTGGCCAAGGTGAACGACAAAGACGTCAGAGCCGTGCTGGAGATCATTCTGAGGCAAATGAACCTAATTACGTAACATGAAGAAAATACTACTCGCAATCACACTGTTCGCGGCATTCGCAATGCAGGCCGCGACTCTCAACATCAACGGCCGACTCCACACGGAGACCGGCACCCTGGCCGTTCCCATCACGGTCAGCTACGACGCGGCGCAGGCGGTGCCGTGGCAAGAACCAGGCTGGTCGCTGATCGCTCCAGTGACGCTCACAATGACGATATTCGGCGTCACCTACGATCAGACCGATGATGGGGATTATCCGAATTGGCCTGGTCTGGTCCTTTACAAAGGTGCTCCGGATCAATTGGATTTCGTAGTACTTCAGCCTCGTCTGTCAATCTGGCGACTCGGAGCCGTTGGCCCACTGGTGGAGACACCGGATGGCTGGTCGGTGCAGGTATTTGTTGACGCAAGCGCGAGTGACTTTGGCTACGGGCTACCCGGCAAACCTGTCCGGTTGAGTATGTTTCAACCTGGCGTGCCGGAACCAGGCGCGTGGGCGATGGTGGTAGGGCTTGGATTGCTTGGGCTGGTGATCGGACGGCGAAGGCGGCGGGCTTTCGGAGTGTAGGAAATAACTCGGTGTAACCTTGGGATAGGAACAATATGGCACCAACTAACGAGGAAAGAGTAGCAGTGTTAGAAGATCACCGCAAAACTGTCAACGGAAGTCTTGCTAGTATAGACGCAAGACTTGCGTCACACACAAAACAAATACACACGCTTGACCAGAAGCAGGCATATTTCTCCGGCATGTTGGCAGTGCTGGTGTTCGTGTCTCCGTTCATCCATGCGTGGATAATGACAAAGCCATGAACGAAAGCCACTTCGTCGGAGTTAGCATCCGTGCGTGGATTGCATTAGTCGTCGTGTGCTCCTTCTGTGTTGTCTGCGTATACGCAAAGCAAATCGAAATGCTGGAACGAGCGACGATACTTGTGCTCGGTTTCTACTTCGGCCAGAAACAGGTGGGTAATCATGAAAAACCTAGCGTGTAGCATACTGTTGGTGGCGGTGCTAGCCGCCTGCCAAGCAACGCCTAAGCGGAAAGCCTTCGTTACGTTGACGCAGGTGGTTGACGTTGTGCAGAGCGGACTCATCGCGTACGACAACTATGTCGCCATGACAGGTGACGGGATGGCGGTACGGATGGAGTTGAAAGCTGCCTACATCCGTTATCAGATTGTGATGCTGTCGGCGGTCAGCGTCGCTGACCGGGACTGGGAAGTTGTCCCGGCGACCGGGAAGGTGCTGAACGCTGCGGAAGCTGTGTTGCAGATTGTGCGGGAGTTTGTGGAGGTACCGGCATGGAAGAACTAGCTGTAGTCTTCGCCACGCTGGCGATCAAGCACGGTGTGCCGTATGCGGTACGTGCGATTGACCGTTTAATGGAGGCGGACAACCCTACGAAAGACGAATGGGCTGCGTTGCGGAAGCGAGTAGCTACACCTTTCGATGAATTTGTGAAAGATAGAGTATGAGGTATAATGTTTTTGGTGCTTACGAACAGAGCACGTCTTTCGGCTTGACGAGTAAGTTCGTCTGCGAGGCGTTGTTGAAAGCTGGGCATGACGTGGTGGCGGTGGTGCAGGATAATGGCGGAGTAGCTGACAGGCTACTGCACCCAGCCTGTCCAAAGTGGTTGAAGACGAAGGCTGGACAGCCGCAGCCGAAAGCGAAGAACGTGTGCGTGTTCCCGATTGGGTGGCCGTACTATAAAACGCACGCGAAGGGCTCGACAGTCGTGACAGTGTGGGAGACGGACAAACTGCATCCGAGAGATGTCAAGTGGCTGAATGAAGCGAAGAAAGTCATCACGTTCACCGCATGGGGCAAGCGTGTAATGGAGCAGAGCGGAGTAAGTGTACCGATAGCTATCATGCCGTTGGGTGTAGATAAGCGGTACGTCCTCTCGAAAGAGATGCCAGTCGGGAAGACGTTCCTCACGGCGGGCCGGTGCTGGAGTGGAAATAGGCGGAAGGGTGTTGGCAACGTTATAGCAGCGTTTCTCGGGCACGCGGAGCGGCATGCTGATACACGACTAGTCATTAAAGCAGCCGAATGTGACCCGCTGGAGTTCTCTCACCCCCGAGTGCAGATCATCAAGCAACAGGTGCCGGTGGAGGAGATGATGCGCTTGTACGCACATAGCTTCTGCTACGTCTCTGGTGCGTTGAGTGAGGGCTGGGGATGGCACCAGCACGAGGCTATGATGTGCGGTAGGCCGGTGATTGGAACGACGTATGGCGGGATGGGAGAATTCTTCAAAGGTAATGAGCATGGGTATGCTGTTCGATATGGTATGGAGAAGGCTGACGATGAGTACCACGCTAGTGGCCGCTGGACCGTCCCTTCGCTAGACGACATGGTCGCTGCAATGAACAAGGCAGCAGCTGACCCGTACGACGCCATGATGCGTGGACTGAAAGCCCACATGGCGGTGCAGCACATGACTGCTGATCTGATGTACCGTAATTTCGCCAAACTGATATGACTACCGAGGGCCTCCTTTCGTTACACAACGCCCGATTCCGCCTCTTCGGTGCAGCCACCTTGCAAGGGCAAGGTGACGTCGCGTTCATCGACAGGCTGGTCAGTGACACGCAACCAGAGTTTGTCGCGGAGGGTTTTGAGGAGTTTATGTGGCGGGAGGCAGAGTTGTTGCACAGTGACTGGCGCGCGTGGAGGAAGCTATGAAAAGTGTGTCTAGCTATATGCTGGTGCTGAACGAGGCGACGTTCGTCCGACATGCGATACACAGCGTGTTGCGGTATGTGGATGAGTTGCTAGTCATCGACGGTGGGAGTAGTGATTGCACACGCGATATCGTCACGGAGATAGCTAGTATCGATAGACGAGTCCGGCTAGAGGTGTGGCCGCAGAGTGGTGTGCCGTACACTGCAGCTTGGCACGAGCCGACTGTGCGCAACACCGCGATGACTAAGTTAGCCCATGACTGGGTGCTGACGCTTGACGCAGATGAGGTGTTGGAGGCAGACGAGAACTTGTTTAGGTCGCTGGACGAGCCTGCTGTGCTGACACGGCTGAATCTTGTTAGTTACAGCCGATATATCCACCGTATGGGTGTACAGTTGTGGTACCCAGACTCGCAGCTTCGCTTCTACAACCGGCGTAACGCTGTCTACCCTCCACAGGCGTTACATAGCATTGCTACGCAAGCGAATGGACAGCCAATGCCGTTCGTCACCGTAGACGCTACGCTGTGGCACTACAACGGGATTGTTAAGCCACGGAGGCAGTGGCTAGCGGACAATCCGACAGCGTTCACCAGCCTTCCCTGTCAGCGGAGAGCCCCCGTCACGTTATGATTACAGCTTCTCCCTTACCTTGGTTATCGTTCGAAGCGGTTAGCGTGCTATTGTCTACTAGGTGCGAAGGCGATACACTGTTTGAGTACGGCAGCGGCTACGGCACTGACTTCTGGCGGATGTTCTATACGGTAACTAGTGTGGATCATAGCCCAGATTTCGGCAAGTACGCAGATGCGTTGTATCGCGACGAAGTGGCGTATGTCAACGCGCTGAATATGCAGTATGATGTAGTCATCTGTGACGGGCACGATCCATGGCGGCCACAGTGTGCTCTGCGCGCTGCTCAGTTCGCGAAGAAGATAGTCATTATTGACGACACAGAACGAGAGTCGTACGTTCCGTGGATCAACGCCGCAATGAGTGATGAGTGGAGTCGGCACGATTTTCACGGTATGAAACGTTTCGACTCTCGGCAAGCTGGCAACCTGATACCAACACAGACAACGTTGTTTGCACGGAAGGGAGTGGTGCAGTTGTGAAGACTTTCGTGATAGCACCTATCATGTTATGACGTTTACGCAAAACTTCTTCGCCGGTATGCGGCCTGATATGGAGGCTGTAGTACCGAAGACCGCAAAGACTGTGCTAGAGGTTGGCGTGTTCGAGGGTCGGTCTACGCTGTTCTTCTGTGAGTGGTGTGCAGAGCTAGAGTTGTTGGTGGCTGTGGACCACTTTGAGGGTGGTGACGGACTTGACGGTAGTGGGTTGTTTGAACGGTTTACGGAGAACACGCTGGAGTGCTCGCATAAGATTCAGACACTAGTCGGCTCGTCATGGCAAGAGCTTCCGAAACTGCAAGCGAATATGTTCGATGTGGTGTGTGTGGATGGTTCGCACGCCACCGCAACCGTGATGCACGATGCTGTGCAGGCGTACCGCGTGTGTAGGATTGGCGGTGTGCTAGTGTTCGACGACTATACGTGGGGGCATGAGGCCATGAATATACCGAAGATAGCCATTGATGCGTTTGAACAGACGTTCGTTATGTTGGTCGAACATATCCCAACCACTCCTAGAGTGAGAGCTTTTCGTAAAGTAGCATGAAGACTTTCGTGATAGACGGAGTAGAGCTACCGTACTACTTTCGAACTCGCATTAACAGCGAGCGGACAGTGGAAGTTGCGTTGGCGAATTGGTTCGTCGACAAGTGTCCAGAGTTCGTGGAGGTGGGTGCTGTGTTGCCGGCGTATGGAGTAGTAGGCCACATGTGCTACGACTTATGCGAGAAGCGAGCCGGCGTGTTGAACGTGGATGCAGAGACGGTAGACTACACCGGCCTAAACGTGCTCAACATTTCTACGATAGAGCATATGGGTAAAGCAGAGTACGGTAACACGGTGCTAGACGCGGACAAGCCGATTAGAGTGTTCTGCAAAACGTTGAGTGAGGCGAAGAACTACCTGGTTACATTTCCTGCCGGGCATGACAAGCAGCTAGATCGCTTTGTTGACAACAGACACAAGGCAAGAGTGCTGTGCTGGAGCGAAGGCAATCTGTGGTGTGAGACAGACGAACTGCTGACTAGCTTTGGCTACGGTCAGCGTGCCCCGTTCGCAGACGCAATCGCGGTTGTTAGCAACCTCTTTAATGATTTGCACACCTCACAAAGCTATGCTAATGTGGCATAGTAAGTTTCCAACCGATGGAAGAGTATGGCGATTGAAGTATTCATAGCGGACTTAGAAAAGCCACGGCCGTCCGGTTGGCATGACGACTTGCTAGACTGGTGTAAGGAGAAAGTCAGCGAGAGTCGTGCTGTGATGTCGGAACGGTACGAGGAGTGGGACGCTTCCCACGCCGCTTTTCGTGCACGAGTAGACAAGACTCGTGACGACCTCGCGGCAGAGAAACGGAAAGAGCCTACCCGACAGGCCATCCCGCTGACGTTTGCGCAAGTGGAGACCTTCGTCTCGTTCTTGATGACACTGTATCTTCAGCGGGAGAGGTTGTTCGAGCTGGTGCCGACCGGCGAGGAAGACGCCGATGCGGCTGCGCTCGCGGAGGCGACCATCGCGAGGGATCTGCGTGACAACGTGTTCGAGATGAAGCTGTACAAGTTTCTGCTGAACGTCGCGAAGTATGGCATCGGTGTGATGAAGGTCACGTGGGAGGAGAAGTTTGAGGAAGTCGAGCGGGTGGAAGAGGCCGACCCGGTGAGTATTGCTGGACAGGAGATCGGGACCGCGGAGCCAGTGACCGTTGTTGAGCGCATCAAGGTCCGTGCTGGAAACAAGATCGAGACGATCTCGCCGTATAGCTTCTTCCCTGACCCCAACTTCCCACTGAGTCAGATGCAGGAGGGTGAGTTTGTGGCGAGCGAGATCGTTATGACGCGGCAGTCGCTTATCGACATGGAGTTGCGGGATGAAGTGGTGGGTGTGGAGCATATTGAGCGGCTGCCGAAGACGGTTGATTATGGGGACCGGAGAGTGCTACGGCTACAGAAGAATGAGGACATTCAGCGTACGCCGGACAAGGAAGGCACTGGCCCGGTGATCATCACTGAGGTGCAAGCTACGCTAATCCCCAGCAAGTTTCTAATCGAGAAGGAGCCGCTTGGCACGCAAGACTACCCGGTCAAGTACAAGATTTGGTATGCGAACGACAACCGCATCATCAGTATCGAGCCGTTGGCTCAGCCGCATGGACAGTATAGCTATGTGGTGGGCGAGTTCACGCCAGATGATGAGGAGATGGTGTCCAGCTCGCTGAGCGATAACATCAAGCCGTTGCAAGACACCGCTTCATGGCTGATCTCTAGTCATGTGGCCAACGTTCGCAAGGTGATCAACAACCAGTTGATTGTGGACGGGAGTGCTATCGAGGTTAGCGATTTGCTGGAGCGGAAGAACGTAGTGCGGCTGCGGAATAGCGCACAAGGCACGGACATCAGTCGGGCGGTAAAGCAGTTGGAAGTGCGTGATGTCACTGGCGCGCATATGGGCGATGCGAAACAGATGTACGATCTAGCGCAGATCGTTTCTGGTATTAGCGACAACGCTATGGGGCAGTTTAGTCCTGGCCGGCGAAGTGCGCTAGAGGCAAGGAATGTCAATGCCGGTGCGGCTATGCGCCTGAAGATGCACGGGATGCTGCTCTTCCGGGGTGCGCTAGAGCCTATGGCTCGTATGATGTTGAAGAACCTCAAGCAGTGGCTTGATGTGGAGACGTTCGTCGAGGTGCGGGGAGAGTTGAGTGATCCTAGTGAGTATGCTCGGTTCAAGACAGTCACGGGCCGGTCGCTCATGGGCAGTTATGACTTTGAGGTTTTCGATGGCACGCTGCCGTCGGAGCGTGGTGCGCAAGCACAGGCGCTGCAAGAGTTCTTGCAGTTCCTTGGAGCGAACCCGGAGAGTATTGCTTTCCTGGGTTACGATCCTCGCGAGATCATGAAAGAATGGTTAATGCTACGCGGCATACGGAACCCGGAGCGGTTCAAACTTGACGCGTTGCGGCAACAAGAACTACAAGCCCAAATGCAACAGTATGGCATTGGACCCGGAAGTGCTGGCGGAAATCGAGGAGTTGGGAATGGACCCGCAGGAGGCGCGTCAAGAGGCACAGGCCGTCCTACGGTCTAGGTTGTGGAAAGAGGTAAACCGCATAGCGAGTGAACGAAAGCGACGGTACCTCAATACCGCAATGACCATGCAACTCAGCGATCCTGGCAGTATATTAGAGCGAGAAAAAGTGTTAGGCCGCCATGATGAGTGTTTGTGGCTGGTCGAGACTATTAACAATGTAGCAAAATTGACATGAGTGAAGAAGAACGTAATGAAGAGTTGTTTGAGGCGGGAGACGAGCCAGACGAAGTGGTTGTTGCTGGAGAAGGTGTGGAAGGAGACGGAGAAGGTGGGGAAGAAGGCGGTGGCGCAGCCAAAGCTCCCGCCTCAGTATCTCTCACCCCTGAGTCAATCGCTGCGATTGTCGGTGCAGTAAAGCCACCAGCACAGGCGGCTGCTGCCCCACAGATGACGCCGGAGCAGGTGGATGAACTGCTAGGCCGATTCAACGTCGGTGAGGATGACCTTGAAGCGTTAGGGTTACCACCAGCCTCCTCGAAGCACTTCAACGACTTGAAGGCTCGTATCGTGCGGGAGGCTGTTCGAACAGCGGCTGTGCATAACGAGCACCTACGCCGGCAGCTTGAACAACAGTTCTCACCGATTCGTGCGTATGTGGAGCAGGCTCGCCGGGCTGACTTGCAAAAGCAGTTCTTCGCGAAGCACAAGGACCTCGTGGGCGCAGAACCGGTCGTCGAGGCCGTGTTCAACCAGATGCAAGCGCAAGGGACAGATTTCAGTAAACTTACGCCTGAACAGGCGTTCACGTTAGTTGCCGAGCAGAGTCGGGCTGTCAAGGCTCGCATGATCGGTGGTAACGGACAGCTCATTACTACCGGGAAGAAGCCTACCATGCTGTCGGGAGGGCGTACTGGTGGAAAGAAGGTGGGGACCAAACGTTCTGAGGAAGAACGACAGGTCAGCTCTATCTTCTTCGACTAACAGAGTAGCTTATGGCCATCTTTGGTCTATCGTCTACTGCCGATTACGAGGCGTATCGGAGTAAGAACTACCGTCGGTCTGTTCAGTACAGCTACCCGAAGGGTAAAGCACCACTTATGGGACTATTGAGTCTCATGAGTGAGGAGTACACAAACGATCCTGAGTTCAGCCACTGGGAGTACCGGTACACGTTACCGAAGACCCTCACGGCGAGTCAGGGTTCGTCTAAGGGTCCTATCAAGTCAGCGGCTGACGCGGATGCTGGTGATCCGATTACGCTGGTGGCTGATACGGAGTACATCTTCTGCGTCGACGACGCCACGATCTTCCGCGAGGGGAAGGTGGTTGAGATCTCGCTACTCGACACTAGTGCTGCTACGCACCGTGTCACTGGCGTGGTCACGGCCATCACGGACCGTAGTGGGACTCCGAACAAGATCAAGGTGCGTGTGCTGGATGGGTATACAGCCCTCACTAATGGTATCACGAACGAAAACGTCGACCGGGCTTTCCGGGCCATCGGCTCCTCGTTCGCACAGGGCCGTAGTAACGTGACTGGTGAGTATGTGAAGCTTCCTACGAAGTTCACTAACCTCACACAGATCTTCCGGACACCGTTCAGCCTGCCTCGCACAGCGATCAAGGCACCGCTGGACTATGACAAGAGCGGACCGTACAAGCACAAAGCCAAGATCGCCGCACTCGACCATATGGTCGACATGGAGATGGCGTTGATGTTCGGCAAGAAGGATAGCTACACCAAGCCGATCAGCTCTGGTGACGAGGCGGTGGCCACGACCGGCGAGGGTATGATTCAGACGCTCACTGGCGGGTTGCTCTACTACCTGGAACAGTGGGAGATGGCCGCGAGTCCGTACCGGGGTGCAACCTCCACAGCGATCACTGCTGACAGTGATGACAACAAGCGTATCATCGAGAACACCGGTGGGACGATTGACGAGGACACGTACGACGGCTACGTCGAACGGGCCTTCCGGAAGACGAACAACGTCTCGAATGAGAAGCTGGTGTTGTGCGGGAATGGTGCCTTGCTGGCGCTCAACCAGATGTGGAAGTCGAAGACCAACTTGAACAGCAAGTTGCCGATGACTGAAACCTATGGGATGGACATCGTGTCCAGTGTCACGCCGTTCGGCACGCTCCACTACAAAACTCACCCTCTATTCAACGAGGATGATGACTGGCGCTTCAACATGCTGATCGTCGATATAAATAACATCAAGTATCGGCCGTTGTCGGATAGCGACACCAAGCTGTTGACGCAGCGTCAGGCCAACGACGCCGACCACCGGAAAGATGAGTATCTGACCGAGGCCGGGTTTGAGGTGTGGTTCCCTGAATCACACATGTTGATCAAAAACGTTCAGTCCTACACCCCTTAGACTATGGCTGCCCTGACGTCAACTAACGTACGCACCATCAAGGCCTGGACCGAGGGGTCGGTGACTGGCAAGTTGAGAACGGTGCGTCGGGTGGAAGTACACGGTGGAGCATGGGGTGGTGTCACAAACACCCTCCCGGCTACCGCTTTCGGTCTCACTGTGGTTGAGGAGGTTACACCTCTTCTCTACGGTGCGAACAACGAGGCATACGCTCTGGTGCCGTCGCAAGATGGTACGCTGGTGTATGTGATGGATGGAGTCGGTGCGGGGTCTGCTCCGGCTGACGTGACACTTGCCGCTACTACTAGCGGTGGGTATTTCACTGTGAAAGGATACTAATGAAGCGAAGCATTGACATCGTTAATCACCAGCCCATGCCGACGGACGGCACGCCGGTGACGAAGACGAATCAGTTGACAGCCCTGGCACACGACATGCCTGAGCGGAATGAGACGAACAGTACTAAGCAGTACAGCACTGGCTCGGCTCCGAAGACTGGCCCGTGGGGTGCACGCGCCAACAACGGCTAACCTTAGCGGGAGGGGACGACAGCGTCCCTTCCCCTTTTTCTTATGACATACGGCAATTTCAAAAAGTACACAGCTGCGTTCCTCCAGCGTACTGCTGCCTCTTTCGTCAGCGATACGACGGATATTCTCGGTATCGCGATCAATCAGGCTCGTCGTGCGCTTGAGCGTATGAAAGACTTTGAGATGAGCCGTACAGCAGTGTTGATCACGCTCAACACGGATGGGAGTGCGTCGCTGTTGTCAACAGCGGTGTTGGAGAGTAATGAGGCGACGGGGGTGGATGTTAAGTCGTTGAAGAAAGCGTTCATTGCGTCGAGTAGTGGGGCGTGGCTGCCGATTGATATTGTGAGTCGGGACGTGCACGTGGAGCGAGTGAAGCGGGCCGCAGGGTCGCCGACAGCGACTAACCTTAGCGAAGCAGATGAGATCGCGTTGTCGGAACGGTATACGATAGTGCGATTTGGGCTTAGTGTGTACATCGTCCCGGCCGGTGCGGCAAACTATCTAGATAGCGCAACGGTGCAGGTCAAACTGGACGCTATCCGGTGGTTGGCAGATTATTCTGCGGATGAGGATACGGACTTCGTCCTAACCTACTGTCCCGATCTGCTGCTCATGCAGACGGTGAAGTGGTTGAATTTGTCCATGCGGGAGGATGAACGCATTCCGGTGAGTAAGGAAGCGTTTGACTCTGCGTGGCAGGCTATGGAAGACTGGAACCGCTCGATTGCTTTTAGCGACGACGATGTGGACATGGAATAATGGCGACGTATAATACAATCACGACGCTGAAGGAGATCGTTACCACGACACCCGCGGACGCTGAGGCGGCGAGTAACCTCGCGGCTGCGGTGCGGCAGGTGAAGAGCTTTCTGCTGACGTATCTTGCGGTATCGCACAGTGACGGGGGAGAACTGTCTGCGGATAGTGTGGGTAGTAATCAGGTGCTAGACGGGTCAATTCCCGGCTCCGCGATAAGTGGGAATCTCACTGGTGACCAGATCAAGGCAGGCGAGATCGACAGTTGGCATCTGGCGTCGAATGCAGTACTTACCGCAGCGCTTAAAGACCTGCAAGTAACGGCGGCGAAGCTAGCGTCTGACGCTGTGGAGACTGCTAAGATCGCAGACGACGCGGTGACCGGGGCAAAGATTGCGGACAACTCCATCGCGCTCGTGCACATGACGGATAACTCTATCAGTGACGATGAGATTTCTGGCGTTAGCGGGAGTAAGCTAGAAGCAGGGACAGTCACGCCAACGAAGTTGAGCGAGGACGCGACGCTGGGTGCGAACCTTGGCCTGTACGTGGGAACGGCTACCGCTAGCGGTAACAAGCTGGCGCAGATCGGTGGGGTGCTGACTGCAACTATCGCTGCTGGAACGCCGAACGTGCTTACGTTCGCCTTTGCTAGTGGGGCAGCAAGCTCTACTGGAGTGGCTATCTTCGATCAGCGGGTGAGCGGAACGATCACGGCAGCCACGTTTGCTGATCGCGGACCGTGGAACAGGGTGTCTGGCGAGACAGTGTCAGAGGTGAGCGGTAACGACATCAAGATTCTGCAAGCTGGGACGTATCTGGTGCATTTCAGCGGGAACGGGTATTCGTGTGATGAGCACCAGAGTAAGCTGCAAGTCGGTGGAGTAGATAAGTCGTTCGGGTCGATAGAGTCTGCTCCGGTGGGCGCGCAGACCGCTTCGACTGGGTGGATAACGCTTGCGTTGAATATCGACGACTTGCTCACAGTTCAGAGTGCCTCAGCAGCCGTGACTGTAGCAACTTATGGGCAGGGCTACGCTGGCGTGTTAGCGAACGCACGCTTTGGTCATGTAATCCTCATCAAGCTGAACTAATGGCAAGAGACTTAGTCAGTCCCACGCCAACCCTCCACCTTGGCCAGTCTGGCGGGATGGACTACTCAACCCCGCCGCACTTGCTCGACCAGCAGAAGTGGCGGATGTTGAGGAATATCCGGCAGGGTTGGTCGTTGGAACAAGTTCCGCGACTGCTGGAGCTAGTTACCGTGGGCTCCTATCCGGTGCAGGGTGTGGCGGCAGCGCCAAACCAGTCAGCGAATAGAGGTCTGTGGTTGGCGTGGGACGACTATAATCTCTATCAGGTGTCTTCAAGTGCCGCTACGGTGCTGGATACAAATACTGGTGAGCCGTGGAGCCGTATGTCCATCGCGCGACATAACGACTATCTGTTCTACTGTAGCAACTCTCAGCCGAAGTTTACGGATGGCGCGGTGGCGTGGAACCTCTGGGACCAGCGGAAGTGCTTCACAAAGCACAATGGTGCACTGTCGATTGGTGATGGTGCGTTTGCTCCAGAGCCGTTCTACACGCTGGTAGGTGGAGCGTATGTCTTCGACGACGATCTAGGGCATTCGTTCACGTGGACGACCGGGACGAAGTACCGGGTGTACGCTACCAACGCCAGGCTGTTTCCAAAAGGTAGTAGTGTGAAGGTAGTGCGTTCGTGGTACGAGGGAGCGGCCTCCGTGACTAAGACGCTGACTGGACTAGTGCTGGAGACCGAGCTTGACTACATCGTGGTTAATGCGACGAACACGGTAGCGAGTGTGCCGAATTACGGCACACAGACTGAGCCAACAGTCAGCGCTGACCCACCGTGGCTTATCACCTCCACGGATATGCCGAGTGTGCCGGCTGGACGGTACTGCACAGTGTTCTTCGACCATGTAGTGGTGGCGGGGTTGGTCGGCAACCGGAACGTGGTGGCATGGAGTGATGTGAACAACTATGCGGAGTTCATCCCGGATAGCGACAACGAGGCGGATACGTTCGTATGCACAGAGCATCAACGGATAGATGACCTCGCGACCGGTATCACGGGGATACAGCACCTTGGTGACAGCTTGCTGGTCTTCACGCCTAGTTGTGTGTACGAGATGACGTACACTGGTTTGCCTAGGGTTATGCACGTCCGGCCGCTGATTAAGGATGTAGGGAATGGGTTGCCGTATGCTACAGCCGGCTTGGCGGACAGCGTAGTGTGGTTTGACATCCACCATGGTTCATTCTTCATGTACTCTCAGAGCAGCGGATTGCAGAATGTTGGGGCAGCTGTTTCGGAGTACTTTGTGGACACCCTTACTACTAGTACAGCAAACGCTCGACTAACATTCTCCTTCGTGGATCGGGAGGCGTCTGAGGTTGGCTGGTGGTTTATCGGGGCTGGTGATACGTACAATGCGGTAGTTTACAACTATACGAATAAGACGTGGTCTGTGCGGACTGCACCAGTCTACGTGAACTCACACGGAGTGGTCCCGGAGCGGGCTAAGACCGTATCGGAGTTGACAGCTGCTGTGAGTACGTACACTGGGCATGTGGAGGATCTAGACGAGACGGGAGAGGGAGGGCACATTCTGCATGGTGGAACGACTAGTCTCTACAAGGCTACGTTCACCGGCTCTCCGCTGACGCACGACGCTATCCTTGTCGAGACTGGGGATATGCTGTTTGGCACGCTGGAGGGGATGAAGGAGGTTAGTAGGATCATCCTTGCGGTGGCCGGCACGCATAGTGGAGTGAAAGTGGAGGTGAGTGCTAGAGATAGGATTAGTGATACAGTGACGTACGTCAACTGTGGTACCTGGAACACCACTCTTCCTGAAAAGGCGTTGACGTTCCCGGTGCAGGCTGGCCGAGTGCTGCGCTACCGCTTCACCCCACAAGGTGATGTGAAGAGCTTCGTATTTCACGGTTATGAAGACAATGTTGTACAGACAAGGGCGAGGCGATAGACAGCCGTATAAGCTCCATCTGCTTACCTCGTTGGACGAGTTTATGGAACACGTCTCGTTCATTCGAGAGGGGTTTGATACGCTGGAAGAGCTCGTACGTGTGTCATGGGATGACTTTGCTGGACAGGTATTGCAGGTTGTAAGCGGGAAGATGGAGGCAGTGTTCGCTGTGTTTTTGTCTAAGAACGACAAGCCACTGGGATTCGTGATGGTGGTGGATGACACGGCTGGCAGCATTGAGAAGGTAGCACTAATATATGCTGCGTACAGCAATGGCAAGTATGTCGGTGCAGCAGATGAGGCGGTGCATTATGCAGAAGAGTGGGCAACGGCGAAAGGCTTTGACAAACTTAGAGCATCAAGCAGACGTATGAATGGCGCAGCAATGAAACTGTTCAAGAAGAAGTTGCAATTCAAACCGGCCTTCATCGTATTTGAGAAAGGACTAAAGTAATGGACTGGAAAGACTTCTTAGAAACAGCGGAGTATGTTGTTGCGGTGACGAAGGCGGAGTACCCGGGTGGGGAAGGTGTGATGTGCGGAGGTGGGGGAGGTAGTAGTGGTGGTTTTAGTCGCACTGGTACCGGACTGCACGAGCGGTATATGACTATACCGAGCGGGCTTAACGATTTAGTCACGCAGAATGCACAGAATGCTGGAACAGACCCAGCGCTGTCTGCGTTGCAGTCGACTCTGTTTAGCAACCTCATGACGGCTGCACCAGAGACACAGCCGGGGTATAGTAATCTGCTCAGTCTCTCTGGGACAGATCCAACTTCATATGATGGCAAGTCTTCACTCGCATCGGTGGCCCGGCGTGATCCCTATGGTGGATCGTTCGAAGCGGATACGGAGGCAGCGTACCGGAAGCGTGCGGGGGATGCAATGGCTATGGCTGAGACTGGACCGCAAGCAGTTCGAGGCGGAGGGGCACGGAGTGGTATTGCGCAGGGAGTGATGAGCGAGAGACTAGCGCAGGGGAGAGGGGCAGAAGTACGGCAGGCGCAGCAACAGGATGTAGGGAACGTGATGAACGCGTCCATGGGAATGGCAGGCGTTGAGGGTCAGCGGACGAACAACGTGTTGCAAGCGATCAGCGGTATCCTTGGTATTACTGATAGTGTTGGCAACCGTGGGTTGGCTGCGGGTAAGCAGTTAGACTTCAACAAGCTGAACAATCTCCAACTACTCCAGCTCGCGTCTACGCTGCAAGGCCAGACGAATGACAAGCAGACTGACAACTTCTCTGGAAGCGGCGATCAGAGCGGATGGCAAGGCGGTATCAGTTGCTGCTTTATCTTCCTTCAGGCGTTGAATGGACGGTTGCCCTGGTACATCAACCTGGCAAGGCGGGACTTCTACACGCCGGTTCGGCGAAAGGGGTATAAGTGGATGAGCACGTGGCTTGTGCCTGCGATGAAGCGCTTTGCGCTCGTACAGCGGGTGGTGAACTTCGTGCTAATCAAGCCGTTCCTGCACTATGGTGCCTACATCTACGGAGACAAATCATCGAAGCAGTCGAGTGCCATGTTCGCACCGTACTGCAAAGCTTGGCTCGCCCTATGGGGTGCGCTAGGGAAGGTAGTGTAATATGGCTTATCCTGGACTTCCAAATTGGGGGTATGGGCTTAACTTACGTCCTGCAGACTTAGGGCTTATCCTAGGCAAGTTGGGGATTAAGAATCCGTACTCGGATATGAACGACGCGCAGATGGAGCAGATGCGTGCGCAGACGGCCGGCTTCACAGGCGCTGAGGAAAGGGCGGGTGCGTTGCAGCCGTCGACGTTGTCGAAGGCGCAGACGGAGGCAGAGTTTGCACCAAAGGTGGCACAGAGTGGGTTAGACAGTGACGTGGCCCTGAACAAGTACCGGGTGGATAGTAGCCTAGTTGGCGCGGCACAAGTACTACCCAATTTGATGAACTACACAACTGGCGCTTTCACCTCACCGTTTGGTGAAGAGATCATACGGCGGTTGCTGGGAGATAATGGTATTGTGCCGAGCAGCACGGGGACAACGGATGGAGGCTTGCCGGCAGGTGGATTAGGTGCTAGTCTGGAAAAAGCCAAAGCAGGTAGAGCAGCGACTGAAGCGGAGAAGCAACAGACTGCAGAAGGTAACAAGGGGTGGCTGGGACAGGTTATACCTTCACTGTTAGAGAACGTGCACGGCGCGCTCGGTGGGACTGTGGAAGATCCAAGTCGTGGATCAACTTCACTGTTCGATGTTGGAGCGAACATCGCTGGTGGAACGCCAACGTTACTAGAGCAACCTATCCCACCTGCTGTCTTGGCTATTCTACAACGCTTGTTTGGCCAGCCGTCGGGTACTAGTCTAGGTGTGGGGATTGCCGCCCCGCCGCAGATACCGCAGACACCACAGACTAACGCAGTATCTCCACCCCAACAGCTAGACGAAAACCTCCTCCGTCAAGCGATGGAGCTTATCAGCCGCGACACTCAACGACGATAGCATTATGGCATTACAAGGACTAGCACTAATCGCATTACAGGCCATCATGAAGGGTCTGGAGAAGGGCACAGCGTCTCAGAAGGCGTTCATGAACCTTAATCCAACCGGCGTGGGACAACAGGGAATGGGACAAGGTGAGATGCAGCCGATGGGTGGAGACATGGAACCCGGTATGGGCCAGATGAACGCAGGATTCGATCAGAGTAGCATCTTTGGTGGGTCGGCTGAAGGTGGTGCTGGGGATATACTTGCCGGCATGGCAGGCGGTGCAGCAGGTGCGGCAGCAGGCGGTGCGGGTGGTATGACGCTGGGCGACTGGAGCAAGGGTGCAGGTGGGGCGTTTGGAGAGACGTTGCCAGAGCAAGGCGGCGGCTTCTTTGGTCAGCTTGCGAGAGGTGCAACAAGCGGGGAAGGCGGCCAAGGTTTCGCACAAAACCTTGGTGCATTGGCTGTGAATAACGCTAAGCCGCTAGAGTTACCACAAGCGCCAGACATGGGACAAGGGTTGCAGATGCAGAACCTCGGCGGCGGCGGACCACTCATGGCAAGCCAGCAGTCTGCCGGACCGTCTCCACAACTACTCGCAGCGATGCTGCGATACTTCCAATAGAATGTTATGCCGGAACCGAGCGAATTGACATATGGGCAGGTGGCTGATCTGCATCGCACGCTGGGGAAGAGCAACCCACAGCTAGCGGAACTGCCGTTGCAAGACTTTGCCGCACTCGCTAACCGGGTTAGTGGAAGTGGGGAGTATTCAGCAGGGTTGAACGATAACTGGGTTAAGCGGACGAGTCATACGATAGATAGGATGTTCGCCCCAGTAGGCAAGCCAATAGGTGCGTTTGCGGAGTCCGTGACACGAGAGTTGGGCTATGAGAAGTACGCTGATCTGGCGAACGAGCTAGGGACTGGCCTACCGCGTGGCGCACTAGAGACTGCTGCTATGTTCACTCCTGCCGGGTGGGTAGGAAAGGGATTGACTGCGGCCGGCTTAGCCTCGAACTATGCCAATACGTACACCGCTACGGATAGCAAACTTGCCGGTGCGGCAAGTGCTGCAAGCCTTGGCCTGTTGCCGCCGATGATTAGGGCTGGTGAGAAACTTGCAATGGCACCGTTGAAGCGAGGCTTCTGGGAGACTGTTTCTGGAATGCCGGGCGGTGCACCGGCTGTGAAGAGTGTACTACTACCTGTGGCAGAACGCTCCGCAGAGTTCGCTGGCCGGAATGTCGGTGCACTGTTGAACCAGGAGTTGGCCATCCAGAGCACGACGTTGGCAGCTACTGGTCGTCCAGCACCCTTCGATGATAGACATTACGCTGAGTTGGTGGCAGGGCAGTTGCCGTTCACGTTGCTGGAAGCGGCGGGAGTTGTGCGGCCACGGTTCCGTGGCGAGGCTGGGTCGAACGCCAGAGCGAGAGCGAACATAGAACTTCACGGTGTAGTGAGGGAAGCGACTAGAGCGGCAGAGACTGCGAACGACGCAATGCAGATGGATGTCGCGAGTACGTCTAAACGGGTAGAGAGTGTACTGAATGAGATCGCTGACCCGAAACAGCGTGCTACTGCTGCGACTGACGCGAACAAGATGTACCAGCGCGTGATGTCTGAGGTTATGATCGCCGGGACGGAAGGTCGTCCGTTGAACATGGAGCGGATCAACGCAGGCGCGACGGATAGCACTCGACGGATGGTGTCCGTCATTATGGACGACATGCTAGGTAGGCCGGAGGGGGAAAGGTTTCTGACGAGGGCAGAGGATGGTACTATTTCAGCGGTGGCGGGGTTCAATGTTGAGGAGGTTCTAGCTCGACGTGGTGGTAGGGAGAGCGCAAAGGTGCGCATCACACCGGAGGGTGGGCGAGAGTTACCACCTCTTGACTCGCTATGGCTTGGCGCAGGTGCGACAGCACGGAAAGGGTCTATGCTGGAGACGTTGATGGGTGTGGACGTACAGTCGCTAGAGCACCCAGCGCGGGTGGTCGAGGTGCTGCTTGGACCGGAGGCGGTGCAGAAACAGCAACGTGCGTTCCAGGAGTACTTCCGCGCGGACGTCGCGGAGCCGAAGCGAGTGGCGGTGTACGGTGAGGGTGCTGCACCGAAGCCTACGCCGGCGATGACGCTAGACAGCGTGACCGACTATGGTACAGCGAAACAGTACATCTTAGAGCGGTTCTCTGCTCTAGCGAAAGGACGAAAGACTGATGAACTGGTTGAAGCGCGTCATATGCTGTATGGAGATGGTGTGTATGCGAGAGAGTCACTCGGTAAGGTCACCACGAAATCGTTCGCTGGCGCGGCTAAAGACTCCGCTCAAGTCTTCATCGGTGGAAAACCTACCGAGATGGTGCAGTACCAAGCACCGAGAACAGATGGGTCCTACTATACCGCTTTCCGTGAAGCTACACCGGGAGAACTTAAAGCGTTTGAAAAGCCAACGCTAACGAAAGCGAAGGCGGCTGAGGCGTCGCAGAAGGCGCAAGCGAGTTTTGTGCAGAAGGAGAATGCGCTTCGGCAGACCTTTGCCGAGGAGCGTCAAGCGGCAATGGATAAAGTGGGGGTGGGGAGTCTTGAGGAGTTGGCACAGAAGGCCGCTGACTCACACTCGCAAGTGGAGTATGATCTTACTGGATTCTCCCGCCAGATCTCACCGGCGGAGCGGAAAGCTGGTGCAGTGGAGGGGCTGGTGTCACTGCTGCCGGAGGGAGAGCAGCGGACACGGTTGGAGCGGATGCTAACCCGTGGCGAGGGGGATCCGAACAGCGTCCGGCTGACGACCGCGGATGAGCTTGCGCTGTTGCAGGTAGAGGCAGAGCAGTTGAGGGTGCAGGTGACACAGCACGCACCAGAGGATGTGCGGAAGTTGCTGCACTTGGCGGATGGAGAGTATGCACAGCGATTCACCGAGCTAGCGACCACGATTGAACGGGACGGTGGGTATAGTGGTGGAGTGGCTGCGGAGAGGTATGCCGCGCTATTAGCGAGACGGGTGAGGGATTTGCAGAGTCTACTCGGACTAACCGAAGGCGCGTATGCTAAGCACCTGGAAGCACGGTGGGAGGTGGAGGAAGGGACGGCTGTGCGGGAGGCGCAGGAGCGGCGGAGTAAGCTGTCGAAGCTAGTTGGGGAGGACCGGAAGGCGGAGACGGAGGGTGTGACGGCCGACACGGAGGCTGTACTGTTTGAGAAGATGCGAGTGCTGTCGGAGGACCCTGAGTTAACTGGTGCGTTTGAGGGGCTGACCGATATGCTGTACCGGTTCGAGGTGACCCGGAGTGGACGTACCGGTCCCTTTGCTGACGTTGTGAGTCGGTATGGGTTGTACAAGATGTTCGACCATGCTGTTGACCTCATGGAGGGGTATAAGGATGTCAAGGCGGGGCGGGCGACGGATAACTCTAAGCGGTGGCTGGATGCGGCGAAGGGAGTTGGAGAGAGGAAAGAGCTGTACAGCAGCCCTCGTGACCCGCGGGAGGTGTTGCTGAGCGGGTTACGGAAGAAGGAGAGTAGGTTCCGGCAGAAGGGTGAGGGGAGTGAGTATGAGACTACGCCACTCGACCGGGCTGCCTCGTTTATGGAGATGTTGGATGATGAGCAGAGGGCGTTGCTACAAGAGGGGAGTACAGAGTTCAGGGTGGACGATGACCTTGAGTTACAGCGGCAGATGAAAGTGGAGCAGTTTCTGGATGAAGATGAAGTACGTCGTATGGGTGAGCGCCTGAGCGGCACGGTGCGTGAAATCGAAGCGGGCACGATTGCGGATCAGGTGCGCACAGATGTGGTGGAGACACTCAAGGTGCTGCAGTTTAAGAAGGGGAAGCTGAAGAATCTGACGCTGGCGAAGATCATTATCAACCCAGTGACAGGGGAGATTAACTATCAGAAGAGCGGGAAGGTGGGATTGGTGGAGCGAGAGCGCAAGACGACCAGCGGGATGGAGCTAGCGAACGTGCTGGAGAATACGCGTGACATTATCGTCAGTGCGAAGGAGTGGGGAGTGGAGATACGGTATGACGGGAACGGGGAGATCGTGATAGGGGTTGACGGGCAGCGGCACAGTCAGCGTGTGCTGGACGTGAAGGAGAGAGTGCTGAGGCATACTGGGAGTTACACGGAGCAGGCGACAGCCGAAGCTAACGCATACCGGGGGAATGTCACGGAGAAGATGTTGAAGGACTTCCCGGAGGCTAAGGTGGGGGATGATGTGCAAGACGCCACGAGGGCCGCACTCGTTAAACGGTTTCCGGAAGCAAGCGTAGCGACCATAGATGGAATGGCGCAGGAGGCGTTTAATGCTGCACGGCTACGGTATGCGAACACGCTCCACAGCTTGTTCAGCGTGTGGGCAACCGGGAAGAAGGGACAGCCTAGCCCGGTGAAGAGAGTGTTGCAGGCTGCTATGGGCGAGGTGTGGGATACGATGGTGACACCGACGAGAGACTTCGCCACAGCGAGAGTGACGAAGACGTTATGGCGGCGGCACGCCTCCCTTGACAAGAAGCTGAGGACGGCAGATGAAGTAATCTTTGAGAAGCGGAGTGGGTATGAGACGCCTGATGCGTTCGACGCCACGACACACTTCTACTTTAAGAGTGAGTTCATGAAGCTGGGGTTGCCGGAAGGCGAGGCGTTGCTGTTTGCTGAGAGTGCGGTGCGTATCGCGCGAACGTTCGACAACATCACGAATGCTACGAAGCTCGGCCCGACGTTCAGGTCTGGTGCACTTGGAGAAGCAGTGAACTTCCCTGGTGCTACGGCCGCCATCATGCTGACTATGTCGAACAGCAGGTTCTACAACAGCTTGCCGCATCTCGCACAGAAACAGTTCCTCATGATGCAAGTCTTCGCACATGAGATTACACACATCCTCACTCGGCGGTCACAGTATGGAGAGTTGGAGGGTGTACAGCAAGCCGCGATGGACGTGTTCGTGCGGAAGGTAACAGGCCTGTACGCTGGGGAGCGAGGGACGATCGTCCGTGATCTGATCGAGGCAAATGTGCCAGAGCAGTATCGCGGAGAGTTGATGGGGTATGTCGAAGCGCGCACTAGTGATGCGAGGGTGAATCCAGCAGAGTTTGTTTCGGATTATGTGGCGTTCCGCGTGCTGGGGATGGTCCGCCCTGCGGAGAGTGGGTTGAGGCGGGAGGGAGTGCGGTTCGTTCATGGGCCAGATTACCTCGCGCAGTTTGACCGGGCGCTGTTCAGTACGATGGATGACTTCGTGCGTGTGTACAAGGCGACTGATCGACTCGGCGCTGATGTGGAGTTCCTCGACAAGACGATCAGTGGCGCGTTGAAAGACCAGAAGCTGATAGATGACGTGGGGAAGAGGATGAGTGCGCTGGCGGAAGAACGGCCAAGCGAGTATGGAGCGTTAGTGGGGCAGGGAGCGTTAGGCATGGGGGTGGATGAGGCGACTAGGTTCCTCAACGTCGATTATGGTGCAGCGGCTGTAGAGTATGCGTCTGTCGCTATGGGTAGAGGTGCGAAGGAAACGGTGGAGAGGCATTTCGGTGTATCCCCCGGTTGGATCGAGCGGACGTTCGCTCTGCCGGCTCACTTGGCCAAGCGGTATCCAGTACTCCGTCCAGCCATCGACGCGGTGTTCCGCTTCCGTCCTATGGCAAACGAGAAGGCACACTACATGGCGCTACCGATGCTGAAGGAGCACAAGATTTTCGGCCTTATCCCTGCTGGTGCGAAGCTAGATGTGGCCACCACCGGCATCCAGTTTCTGACAAAAAACCAGAAGGCACACGACGCAGCAGTGCATATCGCGTTAGCGAAGCAGGGAACTGTGAATGCGGATGGGACTCCAGGTCAGCCAGGGAAGGTGATGTCTGATGTGGAGATGCGTGAGATTGCTACACGGTATGGTGTCACGAAGCCAGAGCACCAGCAACGGATTATTGACTTCCATAGGAATGTGGAGAAAGTTGCACCGAGAATGAGAGAGATGCTGCTAGCGTCTATGCGAGAAATTGGTGCAATCGCGGTGGCGAGACGGCTGATGCTGACTGACAAGTCGATGAGTTCAAAGGTGGCGAAGGCGACCGGGAAGCGTATCTTTGAGCTAGTACGGGCTGCGGCATATGGGGACCAGAATGCGCTAGTCGCGTTGCAAGCGGAGACCATCGGCGGCAAGGTGATGGAGCATAGCATGGAGTTCATCAACAAGCTGAAGGCATTCGAGGAGCGGACGGAAGGGGCCGACTGGTTCATGTCCGAGATTCGGCTTGGTGAGAACATGGTTGTGTGGAGAGATCGTGCACAGAAGAAGCACGGCTCTGCTGGGTTTGAGACAGAAGGCGAGCTGGTTGCAAAACTGCAGCAGTTGGAACGAGATCCGAATGTGTCGAACATTCGTGCGTGGCGGAAGCATGACAGGAGTCAGCAGTATAGTGGGCTGAACCCAGACTTCATCACGCATATTAAGTCCATCGAGGATGCTGCGTTGCTGAAGGAACAGATTCAGGCTGGGTGGGGCGGGGATGAGATTGGACAGTTCAACTACACGCCGCTTGAGGCTACCCTCAAACAGGTGGAGGATAAGAGCGCCGAGCGGTATATGAAGGAGCGGAAGCTAGCGCCTGGACGGGAAGATGTGGATATGGTGAAGGGGTTCCTGACTCATATCACCAGCATGGCGAATGGGTTGGCGAAGGAGATTACTAAGGGCGAGGTGCAGCTTGCGCTGAGTGATCCGAGTATTAGGGGAAGTGACATCAATCTAAATCTAGCACGGGATCACTTCAACACGGTACTTAATCCTAGCGCAAGGGAGTTCAGTTCGTTGAAGAAGCTGAACTTCGCGTACTTCATGGGAATGAATATCTCGTCTATGTTGATCGAGCCTACGCAGGCGTTGATTGCGTTATGGCCTATGTTGACTAGGGATACTGGAAAAGTTGGTGCTGGGTTAAGTTCACTCGGTGTGGCAATGCGTATGCTCGGTACCGCTGCGACAGGGAAGGGTAAAGGGTTAGTGGAGCGGATTGCAAATGTTGACCCCGCTATGTCTCGCGGGTTACAGAAGGCTGTGCGGGAGCAGACGATTGACTTTGGTGTGATGCAGGAGTTCTACTCAGCCACGGATGATGCACTCCTCAATCTTAGGGGGTTGATGCGCGGCGGGACGGTGGGGGAGAAAGTTGGGAGGGGTGCGAAAGCAGCGCTGAACAGCTATGTGGATGTGACGAGAACCATCTATAGTCAGGTGCCGAAGCTGAACAACCTCATAGCGTATATGTCAGCCTTCGATGCCGCGAGACGGCATGGCGTGTTACAGAATGGTAAGGTGGTGAAGATGACAGAGGCTGGTGCGCATGAGTATGCCACAGACACCACCAGAGCTACCATGTACGGTGGTGGGGCAGCGGCGAAACCTATCGGGATGTTTGCCAGGGCGGGGAAGTTTCAAGGAGTGATGGGGTTAGGTTATTCGCTAGGGACGTACACCTTCGGCATACTCTCTCATTTCGCGAAGCTAGGCGCAGAGAGTATTGACCGGCGGAAGTTGCTCACTCCGGTGGAGAGGAAGGCGGCACAGAAAGCGCTGGGGCAGACTATCGCGACGCAGGTGGCGTTGGCTGGTGGGTTGGGGCTGCCTGGAACTGGAGCCGCGCTGGCGGTGTTAGAGGATATCTTTCCGGGATTGCAGGCACGGAAGGCCGTCGAGGATGGGCTGCGTGACCTGTTCAATGAGGACGAGGAGAGTGGTGGGTTGTTGACGGATTTCGCCCTCCGTGGTGCACCTTACTCTTTCGCTGGCGTTGATATGAGTAGCCGGCTGGCTATTAGTCAGGTAATGGGTGTGTCACCCTACGATGGCTTCCGGCTTGCTAACGTGATGGGGCCAACTGGCTCCGTTGTGGAGAACATAGTAAAAGCAACCGGGCAGGCGAGTCAGGGACTAGTGGGTGATGCAGCGGAGACGATCATGCCGACTGCGTATAAGAACGTGGTGAAGTTGTGGAGGGATGGGTGGGAGGTTAAGGATAACGCGGGGAGGAAGTTGTTAGAGCCCACGCCAGGCGAGTTGATGCTTGACGCGATAGGGTTCAGGCCGGCGAGACTAACAAAGCTACGTGATGCACAAAGACAAATGCAACGAGGGGATGAGATTGCAGCCAACGCCCAGTCGAGGTTTTACCGTGAAATGGGAGAGCAACTGTTGGCCGGTGACAGTGAAGGTGTGCGAGACGCGCTGCTCGCTAGACAGAGTAAGGTCGAGGGGTTCAGTGCAGCCGCGGGGGCGAGGTACGTTGCAGATGCTGCGTTGAACCTGCTGCTGCCGTACGACCCTGCTCGCACCGGCACCACTTCGAACGCCTCTGACCGTCAACGGCTGGCGCTCCGTGGTGGGTTTCAGCGAGTCAGTGAGATGGAACGGTTGCAGACGAAAAAACGCCTGGAAGCCCAAATAGGGTTCCCAGGCGCTAGGCCGTCAAATACGCAGGTGCGTTCGACGATGTTGATGGATCAACTGATGGATAGCAATCCGTTTATGTCTCGACAGGAGGCGTCTGCGATTGCTGAGGGGCGACCGTTTTAGCAGCCTCGATTTCACGGAACTTCGTTTCTGTTATGACGTGATCTATGCCGCCGATAGCTACACGTCGGATTTGCCCGATACTAGTCAAGTGGCTTAGGACTTGGTACAACTCGCCAGAGTTAGCATCCTTCCACAACGCGGTCATAACGTCATTGTACCGCATAAAGCCTCCACTAGCCGTCAGCATAGAGAGCATCTTGGAGGAGACGTCTGCTAGCTGGTTACGTCCGACGGCGCGGAACACGGCGGGGAGGTTGACAATGATGGCGTCTATCATGGAACGGGCTAACTCGAAGAGTTCGATCGTCATGACAAGGTCGTCGCTTTGAGCTACACCCAGCAGCATAGCCACCTTCAGAATCTGGATGTACTTTGTGCGGTCAAACGACCCAATGTCTGGGTCGGTCTTTATCTCACGAGTCATGTACCACTTCTCGTAGTGCGCCTTCGCAGCCGGGTCCCAGGAGAAGCAGCCGTACAACCTCATAAGCTCTGCACCCCGCTTGATACAGGAGTCGTAGGCAAACTTCATCTCTGGCGTTATGAGGGGGAAGGGAACACGGCGCTCGCTGTAGTCTTCCAGCACGAATATGCACCGGCGGGCGAAGCCGCTAGTGATGATGTCCGATTTGAGGTGCCGTGTGATCCAGTCTGGCACCGTGCATCCAAGGATAGTGAAGAAGGGGTTGATGATGGTCTGGCCACCATGCCGGAGCGTCTTCTTCGTGTATGGGTCACAGTCATAGATCGTAACCCATAGGTCGATCATCCGCGCCGGGTCGATCTCGACGAACTGACTTAGCTCTGTGGCAAAGACTGTGATTGGGGAGTACTCGTACAGCCCATCCTTTGTTTGAAGTATCTTGAGACCGGTGTCTGCTAGCATCTTGACGGTATCCTGTGCGGATTGACAGTCGGCCGAGACTAACGTCTCGTCCAGTCGAAGCACCATCTTCTTGCCGAGGGACATGGCCGTGGTCTTCTTGTTACCGGCAGGGCCGAGCAACACCAGGTAGAGGTTAGGGTAGACCTTGAAGTAGCCTAAGTCGATCCACACCTTGCGACTGACAAGTGTCGAGAGTACAGCTAGCGCTGTCCACATATGGTAGTTGCGGTTCGCCTCGTTGCCTGAGGTGAACTTGTCGTAATCTGCTAGGAAGTTCAATCTCCGTCCTTCCACTTTTTCCCAGCATCTAGCTTAACAAGGAAGTCTTTTGTAGTTTGATGTAATAGACTAAGGAGGATGAATTGTTCTGTGTCGTTTGCCGTACATGAATCCGAGTCGTCAAATTCAAACTCGTGATCGCAATGAGGGCAGTGTGTGTGGTGGATCATATCTCACCCTCCGTCTCTCCCCAGCTAGGCCCGAAGGTTCCATCAAATGGAATAGTCAAAGGGATGCCGGCGATGTTGATGGGATTGTCGAACCATTCGTGTAGCTTGGTCTTTGCCCACGCTAGTTGGTCCTTCGGGAACTGGCCGCAGATTGCATCGTGTACTTGGTGGAGGGGTTCCACTATGAGAGAGCCGTCTGATCGCCTGTTCTCTGGATCGAGCCACAGACGCAGAGCAGCTTGATTAGTGAGGAAGGTTGTGTTTTGTTGCGGTTCTTCCGCCAAGTATGCCTTGAGCGTGGCGTGGTCATGGCGGCGCCCGTAAAAGCGACGTGTGTGGCCACTTGCGCAGACCAGCGTACCGGTTTCGATAAGGGTTCTCTGGCAGTCTCTATGCCACATCCGTACGCCAGCGAACCGGCCAAGGAATAGGCGGATAAGTCGTTCGCAGATTTCTGGTTTAACATATATGGGTTTCTCTCCAAACTTGAACGAGAGTTTAAGGATCGTATCCGAGAGCGTTTCCGCTCCCATGAGGTAACTGGCACCGTGCTGGCATACCTTACACGCGAAGACTAGCCAGCCGTCAGGGTCTAGTTCGTCTTTTGCCATACGGCAAAGGTCGGGGCGGGTAAGCTTACTCACCTCTGCTCCGTGTTCGTGCATCAACGCGATGGTGTTCTTTGGTTTACAGCCAGCGTGGTAGTCGTCCAACATGGTGGGGTCGCCCAGGGCTGCGCTGCGTGCTGCGACGGTGTAGCCGTCTGCACCGACTAGGTCACATTGGAAGTACCAGTACCCAGCATCCGCTTGCCAGAACTTCCGCTGGGACTTCGTACGGTTTTGCATGTTACCGCCTGTACCGTGAGCAGTCTCATAGGATGAGACACGGCCTGTGTCTGTGCCCACCACGTTATAGCTACACCGCATCCGGCCATCGTCATCGCACTGGAGCTTAAGTGCACTAATGCGGTCAATCTTCTGACGGAGGCGGAGCAGGCGGTAGAGACGGTCGTCCTGCGACTTAGTGTAGAGAGTCAGCATAGACAAGGCGTCTGTGCTCAGGGAGTTTGTACGCTTGCCGCGCACCTTGCGGTACTGTTTGGGCAAGCCCATGTTGTCGTACAGCAGTTGGACCATCTGCTTGTTTGAGTCGACGTTGATACCAACGCCCGTCTCCGTCTCAAGCTGCCCCCACTCAGCAGGGGTGATGTCTGGCCACCGGTCGATAATGGCCGCTATGGCGTGGATGGAGACACGCCACGGTGCCTTGGGATTGCTGCGTAGCCCGGCGGTGTCTACGACTATCGCACGCTTCATACAGCAAGCAGTAGCGACAGTGTCGAGTAGCTCTCCTGCGCCGTGTGCAGAGAGAGAGTAGCCATCGAAGGCGAGGTTCAACTCATGCTGCGCCTCGTACACCTCCGCCTGGAGCTTCTTCCGTTCGGCGGCTACGCCGACCAGATCGAACCGCACTCCTTTAGTTTGCATGTAGAGGAAGGGCGCCAGCAACGCTACGTTTGTTCGATAGTGCTTTTCAGCGTCAGCACGTAGACGTGCTAGGATGGTGTCACGGCACTCGAACGTTACCGTGCAATCGGTGAGGCAGTACTCGAAGTGCTCCAAGCCATACGCCTTACGACCCGCTTTGTAGTATGGTTGGGTGGTATATATACTACATTGGAGGTCGAGTGCTTTGGGTAGTTCTGGAAAGAGTTCCCAGTGACCGAGCATGGTGTCGTCCGCTAGGCCCCGGACGTGGCAGCCTGCCCACCACGACAGCACGAACGCATCGTAGAGGTAGTTCTGAAGGATCTTCGGTACGAGCGGGTCCCGGAGCATAGTCGCGAGCGCCTTCCAGATGGTGCACTCTTCGTCTAGTGTCCAGTGCGCCTTCCCGAATGGAATGATGAACGCGTTGGCGTGGGAGGTGGCCACTCCGATGCACGTGATGTTGCCCACTCCGCCTTCGATGTCCACGGAGACGGTGGAGTGGTTGCGACAGATATCGTCTAGCTGCGCGATGATGTAGGCCACAGTGGGCTGGAGTTCGTAACAGCGAGCCGGAGTCGGCACTACACTATCAGCACGTTGCGCTGCCGCGCGGGCTACGTCGAACGTGAGCAACGGCCTGTTGCTGTAGTTCCGTAGGATGTTTGCCGGGTGGTAGGAGGCAACTACTTTCGGGGTGTAGAAGCCGGGTACGATTGAGCCTCTCCATGAACTAATCTTCTGTGGCCAGTCGTAGAGGTTGCCCTTACGTGGTGGGGCCACGTTGCCTTTCGTCAGGACGTGGAATGCTGCATTGCCGCAAGCAAGGACACAGTTTGGTTGTGCGATGAGCAGGTCGCTCTTTAGCTGTTCGATGCCGAGTTGGACCTCCATGTCGTCCCAGTCGAACGTGTCGAACTCGTTGTTTAACGGCCGGTGACGGGAGACATTGAGCACAGAGACGTCTGTACGTGCTACACCAGCCTTACCGAGTAGCGCGAATAGGAGTTGTCCACTGCCGCCTACGAATGGGCGGCCTTGTTCAACTTCCTGCTTTCCTGGTGCTTCGCCTACGATGGCGAGTTTACATGGACGGATTTCGTTTGGTACCATAGCGTTCGTTGTGCTTGTTTAGCGGCGCAGAGGAAGCAGACGTCCTCACGAACAATTTCGTTGCCCGGAAGGATGTTGCACTGGTCGAGGGTGAGTGAGGTGAAGCAGAGACAGCAGTAGAGACACTGGTGCTCTGAACGTTTGAGGCCGTGAAGGGCGCAAACTGGGTCATGAGTCATCGTGGTAGGTGAACCTTGTAGTTCTGTACATTATCCGTGCCATACCGCCACCCCGGTAGCCCGCAAAGACCACGATGAAGGCGGAGGCCATCCGGTGGGCACTTCGTTTCCCGGTCTACACATAGCTGGCAGACCGGTCCGACGTTGTCCACCTTCACGGCGACACTGCCGCAAGGACAGTGGTAGAGATGCGCTTGGTAGCGCGGGTGAGTGCTCATGTGGTGTAGTGGAATGTGACACAGCCAAGAGCGAACCAGAACACAGCGCCTAGCCAGTACAAGCTACATATACCGTCTAGCTCCTTTGAGGTGTACTCTTTGTGTCCGAATTCAACCACAGCTGCTATTGCTAGCACCCAGATTAGGAGGGGGTAGAAGTTGTTCACTCTGGTCTAAGCCTTTCACAAAGGGTATCGAGGATGTCCTCGAAGTCAGCATTGATGTCGTCGAAGTACGTATAGCATCCATTCGTCTTGCGGTAGACGCAAGAGACGGAGTAGTCAAAGTCGTCGATCTCGATGATGTAGTCGACGCCGTTGTAGGTAAGTTTAATTTTGATCGGGGTCATTTGTGCTTGTTGGTGAGAATAGACGAGCGTCTGGCCCGCAAAGACCATAACGCATCCAGTGACAGGTTCTGGATTGAAGGTCGCCGGTTACTGGGTCTATTTGTGCTTCCGCAAAGCAGACGTGTGGGTTAGAGATGGAGCCAAAGATGGCTTTATGGTGTCTGCAGTTAATACATAGTTTCATAATCGGGGTCATATACGATTCTTGTTATATCCTAGCCAATGCCACCATCTTTGTGTTAAGATAGGAGGTAATGCTTGCTCGTGGTGTCTTGCCGCTATACCGCAACTACTGCCAGCTGTTCTCGCCCAACTACAGGTGTAGAACTTTGGTGTTCCGGTTACTGGATCTACGTATTCAGTCTTTTCACAAAAAGGGGCTATGTCTGGTCCTAGGTTCATGATATACTTACAGTTGACGCATAGTTTCATGATAATCTTCTCTTGTCTTCACTGAGAAGGAAGTAAACACGGGTAACCGGGTACGCGCCTCTACTCACTGCGTGTCTGCGTTTCATAGCTGTTTCGTGAATAGCAAGCGCTTTCGCGTCTGCTTCTGCAAGACTGTCAAACAGTCCGTGTTGTATGTGTATACTGTTATAACTTCTGAGGACTAGATACTGACTGTTCATGCAAGGTGTCCTTTCAACGCAGCGATGTGCGCGTCGTCCATCTCGACCATGAGAGCGTCGTAGTGGGAACCGATGCACGCGAGTGGGATGCTACCGCATCCGCCGTACGTGTCCACCACTACCGTCCCTGGCGTGGCAATACCCTTCAACACCCACTCGTGGAGCTCCAACGGCTTAAAGAATGGGTTCGTAATCCAATCCGGTTTCTCGTTCGCGCAGGAGAAGTGCCCCTTCGTCTGTGCGGAGACCAACATGCTCTTCGGCGTACGAGCAATGAGGCACGCTTCTGTTGTCTTGGTGAAGTTGTACGCTGCCGCCATATTTTGGCACGTACTCTGCTTAACCCACACCAGTGGCCACCGTTGAACAACTAGCCCAGCCGCGAGACACCGCTCTGCTAGCCATCTAAAGTTCCAGAAGTCACACCACATACCAAGGAAGCCATTGCCCGGTACTAGCTTAGTGGAGACGAGGTCAACGAAGGCTGTGAGTTCGGCTACGTTGTCTGTGACAACATGCGTGTCCGCTACATCCGACGTGTCCATTCCACCTCCGACCTGCGAGATGTTTCCCATCTCGATGGCGTAGGGTGGGTCTGTGTAGACGCAGTTCAGCGAACCATCTTTCTGAGTCAGCAGCCACTCGCACGCCTTACCGTGAACGATCTCGATATGGCGTTTAGCACGGGACGGTGACTCGATAGTCGCCTCGGCGACTGTGTGCGGGCCTGCGGCGGAGGTTGCCGTGGCAGGCTTCAGCCGGCTAACAAGATGATTCTCAGCATGCTGTGCTCTACGCTTGAGGATGAGCTGGAGTGCGTCACGGGGACCAGTACACTGCATAATCGCCTCGTCACCCACTAAGAGATGCTTTGCAAGCTCTGTAGCGTTGTAGACACTACTCTTCGAGACGCCGAGAAGTTCACCCGTCATGCGAGGTAGCCAGATCACGTGGTTTAGCGATTGTGCGGCAATCTGACTGTCGTGGATTTTAGCGATAGCCAACACCTCTTCCTGCCACGTGAGAGACTTCCGCCGGACGTTTTCCTCCAACTCCAACATGTCCAACTCGGAAGGTTTGAGACTGCTGTCAACCATTGCGAGTACGTCGATGTTTAACGCGATGCAAGCGGCGATGCGACGTCCACCAGCGACTAACCGGTTTTCCTCCGTGACAAGGACGGGTTGCAGTTGACCGAATCGCCTGATGCTGTCCGCGAGTGCGTCGATGTCACCTAAGTCGGTGCGCTGACGGTCGGTGCAGGCGATGAGCTTCGGACTGATCGTTATTATTCTAGAAGGGTTCGTTGTCATGTTGCCGGAGGATTGCTGTGTGCTTTTTAACTTTAGCGATGAATAGGAGTGTTTCGTCTGCAAGCTGTTCTCGACAAGCGTCGAGATCGGCGTCGTTATCGTCGAAGGTAGCGGTAAGTTCTATACGTATGTGCTGGAAAGGCGCCACCTCGACGTTGGTGCGGACAGTGGCGGTGGTGATTCTCATGAGAAAAAGGAGGGGCACCCGCCCCTCCTAGTGGCTACTCAGCCGCAGGGACGACTTCGGACAGCGCAACGATGCGGCCTTGTGTGCCGTACTGTTCACTCTCCTCCACTTCCCACTTGGCGGTGACGGTGCAGCCGACGTACTGCTCGACCGGGTTGAAGGCCCCGGTCTCGTCGCCGGTGAGCGCACGGCGAGTACGCTTCAACGCCTTCTTAATGGTCTCGGAGCGGTCCTTGCCGTCCTTGTTGACTCTGGCAAGCCAGACCATGTAGACGCCTCGATACCCCGGCTCGATGCTGTCGTCCTTGTTATGGGCGGTGCACGAGTCGATGGTCTCGAAGCTCAGACTAAGCATGGGGTCGTCGGCCTTCGTGGTGACGACCTCTGCTTTCGTGCACGTCATCTCCACGCGGGTCCCATGCTTTGGCACGGTGGGCGTGAGGTCAACGGCGGCGAGGTCTTGGTTAAGGATGTCAAGCGGATCACTGTTCATATACGTTTGTTCGTGTTTGTGTTTCGCCAGAGGTTTCTGGCATTTCTAGGTCTAACGGCGACCTAAAAGCTTTATAAATCGGGATGCGAGGTTTGTCCTTCGACCCGAAGAGTTGATACTTGAAGGTGACCACCTTCCCAACTAACGTCTCACGACGCTGCCAGAGGTCGAGACGTTCGGCTTCCGTGAAGCCGGAGCCGATCTTGAAACCGCCGAAGCGGTCGTGGTGCACTGTCAACGCACCGAGCATAGACACGGCGAAGCGGCCTGCCTTCTCATGACTGCGAGTCTGCAAGCCAAGCTCGTTGATGGTGGGTACGTTGAGGTTCTTGCGGAGGGGGAGGTAACCAGTGATGATTGCCTCTGTGTCCTCGAACGGTTTGATGGCACACAGTTCTTGAGTGAGGGATGTGGAGCGGCCACAACGGTAGAGACTGTTCGCCGCCCGGATGATAACGCCTTCGTAGCCTTCTGCGAGTAGTTGACCAACGTGGTACTCTGCGGCAGACACATAGTGGCATGTAGTGCTCGGTGCGATGGTTAGTGCCAACGCAAGCCCTTCGTACTTCAGGTTTTTGACCAACCATGTGAGATGTTCAAGCCGGTCGAACAGTAGGCCAGGGTGGTAGTTGTCAAACACTACGTAGCGCTCTCTTCCGGGCTCCTTGTACTTCGACATGCAGAAACTGTCCGCCGCGTGGAAGCCATCGGGGTGGATGATCTCACCGTCTAGGCCATCTGGCAACGCTTGCACGAACGCCTGAAGGTGCCGGTTTGGTAATGGCTTCATAGACGCCGAGGTGGCTACGCCGCCTTTAGTCATGCACCGTATGCCGTCGTACTTCGGCTGGATGATAGCTGGCCAACAGCTAAAGTCGGCTACGCTGAACGGCCGAAGGCGTGTCCCTTTATACGGCTTCATGGGCCGTGTCCAAGTGAGTGTGCTCATGATTCGTTGATACGGATTGCTAGCCACATGATAGTTACGAAAGCGACGAACACGATTACTACGGTCACGCTTGCGGACATAACATTGGATAGGCGGTACGGATGACGTCAAGGTAGGCCCCAGCGGGGTCCATGTCCAGCTCAGCCGGTAACGACTTAGCCGAGTGGCCAAGTTGCGGCAAGCGTGCTATGGGTTCTGTGCGGACGATGCGCTTGTAACCTCCCTTGCGTTCAGCGACTGAGCACGTCTTAGTCTCGATGCGCCAGGAGTCGGAGAAGTCTTTTAGTACCGTATCCTTGCTCTGCCCACCTATCATCGGGCGGAGCACGGTGGGCGAGTCGTCTGACTCGATGAGTCGTTCGTGGAAGATACAGATGACTGGCTTGCCGTAAGTCTTCAACGCAAGGATGAACTTACGGAAGAGGTCTTTGTAGGGATTCCAGTGACTCTTAGTCATTACCCTCTCACCACCGATAATGAGGTCTTTGCCAGTACCGGCAAACTTGACCAGGTGTGCTTCGAGAAAGATCCCGGCGGAGGTGATGCTGTCGATGATGAGGCCGGTGACCTTTGGTTCGGTGAGTGCTGCTTTGGCAAGGTCTACACTCCGCATGAACACCTTGTCTAACGGGATGGGGGTGTTGTCGTCTGCTCTATCCGGTGTAATGTAGTAGAACGGCTTGTCGCCGATACGCTCCTTGGCGGGAGCGATCTTGTGCTCGTAGTCCAGCACGGCGAAGTCCGGCGGCATGAGGTCAAAGGCAAGACACGTCTTGCCCGTGAATGGTTCACCCACAATGGCGAGTGTGAACTCCGCGAGAGGGGAGTACGTGGAGGAGGGGCGAAGTGAGGGGTTCATTGTGAGGTTAGTTCGATTATAACGGAACCAAGGTAGTCGAGGGCGTTGAGACGAATGCGGTACTGAGAACACTTCTCCCTCAACTCTGTTTCACGAGCCTCAACAGCGTTTAACTCCTCTTCTGAGTCCTTGAAGTTCTGCTCACTAACAGCTAGAGAAGCAGTCAAGCCTTTCACTTGCTCGGCTTGTTCGTCGAAGAGTTTGATTTTCTCTTTTGTTGCTTCGAGTGCCGCACGGAGCGAATCCTGGATGTTATTCACAGAGACTAGGTCTGCGCTCAACTCCTTGATACGTTCGATCAGACTTGGCTTGTCATGTAGTGTTTTATGTTTCATAGCGCGGAGACTGTTCTAATGGTTTTGAGTATGGAGTCCTGCCGGGCGATCATCTCGTTCGCGTCCGCGAGTTCAGCACGTAGTACATCAATTCGATAT
>Ga0105050_10001174_pt1 | contig 39713 bp, 31 predicted proteins | sample FRY01_FD_78088 | JGI IMG/M metagenome (GOLD analysis project Ga0105050, IMG submission 78088) | Freshwater microbial communities from Lake Fryxell liftoff mats and glacier meltwater in Antarctica - FRY-01 | ecosystem: Environmental > Aquatic > Freshwater > Ice > Glacier meltwater ...
TACGAGAAGTATTCTCAGAAGTATAGGAATCAGAAGAAGTAAAAAACACAGCGTATTAAAAAAGCCCCATTCTCAATTTGAAAATGGGGCTTTTGATTTTTTCAACTATTTAATTTATAATCAACTGCTTTGTGAACTTTTGTGCACCAGCTGTAAGACGTATAATGTAATATCCATTTGGAATATCTGTAACATTCAATTGCACTTGACTATCATTACTCCAAGAATCAGAACGCAACACTCTTCCTGATAAATCAACTAATTCAACAAGATTGAGTAGGCCATTTTGATTTACTTCAATCGTAACAAAATCGTTTGCGGGATTTGGATAAACCGACCAATCAAAAGCGCTAATTTCTGCTGTTCCTAAATTTACATTGAATCCATTAGAAGAATACATACAACCAAATGAATCAATTAATTCAACTGTATAGATTCCAGGGTTATTTGTTACCAATGTTTGCGCATTTTCACCTGGTAAGGCACTGCCATTCATATACCATTGAATCGTATAATCAACCATTGGATTACCAATCTCTAATTCTGAATTGGCATTCAATATAATTGCTGGCGTATAATTAGGTAAACAATAAATACCAGTTACTGTATCTGAAAAACTTACACAACCGTATTGGTTGATTGCTACAACGTGGTACACTCCCGACTGTGTAACAGTGTGAGCTGCATTCGTTGCACCATTAATAGGACTCTCATTCAAGTACCATTGGTAAGCATATCCTAAATTTGTTGTTGATACTACATTTGAGGCAATATTATAATTTATCAATGGCATTGGTGGATATCCATAAACGCGAACTGTATCTGCTGAAACTACTATCGGAGTTGGGTAAATAGTTTGATTTAGAATGCTGTAATTTATCGTAGAAGTACCTGCAGCACAGCCATTACAACCACTAATATTTAAGGTGTGATTGCCCATGTAATCATCAGCGCCAAAAAGCACTTCTCCAAAGCTCTCGTCCGCTTCCCAAATTTCTACAACATACGTGTTAAGTGGATTCAATAAAATACTTGTTGTCCAACTTACAGGAGGATCAGTGTCTCCAATGATACTTGATTGATAAATTGATGTGCCATTTTCTTTCAAAATAAAATAAGCATCTGCGTCCTCATATGAAGGGAATCCTCCACCAAAATTACTCATGCTATTGATCGTCAATCCAGTTAATGTATATACTTGAATGATAGCTAAATTATTGAATGCTTCATATTGAACTACGTATTCTCCAGGATTTGAATAAACCTGTGGAGCAGGATTTTCAACTGTTGAGGTGTTTCCATTTCCAAAATCCCATGTATAGGCTAATAAACCTGGATTATTATTTACAAAATTTACAGTAATTGGGGCGCAACCAGCAGCACCGATCATAGAGAAACCATCATTGGTGGTTTGTATATTACTAGGTAAGATTTCTAAAAATATTTGAAACGTAAAAGGATATCCTTGAATAACTGTTAAATCAGCAATTACCGTCACATCAACTGAATACTGACCAGCTAACAAAGGTGTTCCGCTGATATTTACGCAGCCTAATTGACTAACTTGTGGATTGTAATTACAGCCATTCGCTTGGTTGTTACATTCCCATGAAAGTCCAACAGGTAGAGATACCGAAAAAATGTTGAAATTGGTAAAATCATATCCCAAGGTATCCAAGGGCATTACGAAAGTAATATCTGTGCTGTATGCTTGACCAACATAACCAATGGGCAAAGTATCAGGATAGATCCCTGTAACTGTTTGCGTATTGTCAATGGTACAAATTTGAGACACAGCAGATAGTCCTAATGAAAGGAAAAGAATTAGTAGTAGTTTATTCATGGTTTGAGCATTTAGTTGGGGTAAAATTAAAAGAAAAAATGATTTATCAAAAATAAAAATGGACAGGATGTACAAAGTTTATAAGTTGTTGTTTTTTATGCATTAAAATTCCTAATTTTGATTCATTCAAAATAACGAAGTATTAACGTTTTTAAAAATCGACAAATATGGCTTTCGAATTACCAAATTTACCATATGCTTATGACGCATTGGAACCAAACATTGACGCTCGTACAATGGAAATTCATCATTCAAAACACCACAACGCATACATCACAAATTTGAATGCAGCGATTGCTGGGACTGAATTAGAAGGAAAATCAATTGAAGAAATATTAAAAGTTTGTAAAGATAAACCAGCAATTAGAAATAATGGTGGTGGTTTTTGGAATCATAATTTATTCTGGGAAGTGATGGCACCTAATGCTGGTGGCGAACCAACAGGTGAATTAGCGGATGCAATCAATTCTGCATTTGGATCATTTGCTGCTTTTAAAGAAGAATTTGCAAAAGCTGGAGCTACGCGTTTCGGTTCAGGTTGGGCTTGGCTTTGTGTTGAAGGAGGAAAATTAGTTGTTTGTTCAACAGCTAATCAAGATAATCCATTGATGGGTGAAGGTTGCAACGGAACACCAATTTTAGCAATGGATGTTTGGGAACATGCATATTACTTGCATTACCAAAACCGTCGTCCAGATTATATTTCTGCATTTTTCAATGTTATTAATTGGAAGAAAGTTGCAGAATTATATGCAGCAGCAAAGTAAGAACTTATTAAATATAGGTAAAAGGGCAATCAGTAATGGTTGCCTTTTTTGTTCAATGTAACTTTAAATTGCCTATTCGTTATCGGTTTTTAAAGCGAAAAGTGATGGAAACGAAGAGAGGAAAGTGGTTTGGGGGAAGTTTACTTGTAATCAGTGTGATTATTTTAGCAGCTTTCAATGTTAAACGTTTGGAGCAGCAATCGATAAGTCTGGAGGAAGCAATTGCAGCGGGACAGATAAAAATGCAAGCAAATTCTTTAGGCACCTATTCTGAGGAGTCTGTTTTATTGAAAATTCAAAACTATACACCGAATATTTTAAAAGTGAAGGTTAAAGCTGGTACGATGTTCGCACCAACAGATGAGGGTGAGCAGACCTTGATAACCGTTGATGATCAATTCATCGTTTTACAAGCTAAATCGGCCAATCAAATTAATCTTAAAGCTTATTGCACAGAAGCTAGTGATCATTGTCCAACAAATGACGGTGTATTTTCGTTAGTGACCAATAAAAATGCAGAATTGATCAAACTAGTCGCTTTTGTTCGTGGAAAATCGATTTCAGCACAGTGTTACCAAGATGCTATTTGGGCACTAACCGATGCACGACCAATTTCCAATATTCAAGCAACGACTGCAACGGATAAAGAATTGCGTAAATACATTTCAAGTAGTACAAATAAACCAGATACTTGGTATACAACTCCTCAATCACGCGTGGTTGACGAGAACCGAAACATTCAGCAAGAAACAATTATTGTCAAAGGAACAATCACATTTACGTGTGAGAAAGGCTCAGTGGTGCATCAAGAACTCGTTAAAAAGAATGGTGATCTAATGTATAAAAGTGATAAAACAAATACGCTACAAACAGGGAAAGTTGATTTTAGCTTTACAGTGAAAGTAAGAGGTTGGGAAGAAGGGGAATATGCTGTTCGCGTAATGGCTGGCACAAAGGAATTAACTAGATATCCTTTTGTTATATGATAAAAATAGCGCTTGAAGTAGTTCTTTAATTTCACAGGAGACATACAACAAACAAATGAGTAATAAAGGCAGTAGAGGTGTAAGATAGCGTTCTTCATTGAGTCGCTGAATGTAAATTAAATAGAAAAGTGACAGAATTGAAAAACCAGCAATGATTGTCAAACGATCCAATTTAAAGCGTAATAAAATCCATAGAGCAGCCAAAAATCCTAAATTAATTAGAAGAACACTCGCAATTCGCAAGGATTCAATAAAGAAGTTCCCTCTCCAAGGTTCTTGAAAAATAAATAAGTTCATTTGAGATTTTGACAATAAATAGTGCGCACTTTTCAAGGGAGTTTCGATGATATTTCTATACTTGTTTTCCTTTTTAAGTTGTTTAATTATGCCTTGAGTTTTAGTGATAAACTTAATTTCGGCTGCCGTGTATTCTGCAGAAGAATAGGAATACTCAGCGTTTAATAAACGCTCATATTCGATGAATACTGGTTTTACTTTTACTTGAATTTCTGAAGGGATGTTAACCATTGCAATCGAAATTGTGGAATTATTGATTGCCGCAATAGCCGAATGAAATTGCGCACCATCTGACTCCCAAATTCGAAATAAATCCGTCATAACTTCGTGACTTGGTCGATAAAGCGTATTGTTTTCTTTGGAATAAATTGGATGCAAACCAGGAAATTCAGATGAAATGGAATAGGTCCTCATTTGCCATAAAAAAAAGGGCAGGAAAGCTAAAGTAATAAAGAGCGATTGTTTCCATTCTTTTTTTAAAAGATGGAAAATGATAAATAGTAAAGGTAAAAGAACAAGTTGAGGTCGCACCAATATTAAAATGGCGGTGGAGACAATTAGCTGAAAAGGTTTTTTATTCTTGTCGTAATTAATGTACGAATGGATTGACCAAAGTGTAAGCAGGGGAGTAATTCCTTCAGTTAAGGTGTAATACATGAAACCACTAAACATGGGAAGAGTTGCAGCAACAAGAGCTGTTAATAGTGCTATTTTATCAGTTGGGAGCAATTTTAGTGCAATCTTCCCGATCAGTAAAATTGATAAAAAATAACCTATAATTTGAATCACTTTCAAGCCAAGTAAAGCATATTTGCCGAATAGAACTTTACAGATTAAGTAGATTGAGCCATAACCGGGTGAACGCTGATAAAAACGCGTTATTCCATCTGAATTATCTGCCCAAACACCATTAGATAAAAAATTCTTCGGGGGTGCCAAATAACTCGCTTCATCGGCGGTTTGAATCATTCCAAAACGCAATGATTCAGTTTCATTTAGGTAAGAAGAATTGATTTCTTGCCAAGTTATGGCTAGTAGTGTCCCAACAAAAGCGATTATTATCAGTTTTTTGTTGAAACTCACACAGTAAAATTTAGGCTAAATGAGGCATATTTATCGCTTCAACAGATTTGATTTCAGGCGCTATTTTTTTAATGGCTTCTTCTAAACCTGCTTTCAGAGTCATCAAACTCATTGTACAATCGCTACAAGCTCCCAACAATCGAACTTTAACAACACCTTCATCAGTAATCTCAACCAATTCCATGTCCCCACCATCAGCATGAAGAAAAGGACGTAATTCATCTAATGAATTATTGATTTTTTCTGTCAATTCTACTTTGTTTAACATCATACTGTTTTCGCTAAGGGCTGTTTTTTATCTGCAGCAATTACATTGGTTACGAAATTACGAACTAATTCATCAAATGCGGTCGAAATCGGAGTGTTTTCTTGAAAAACTGCGGGTCTACCAGCATCTCCTGCCTCGCGCACGCTTTGAACCAACGGAATTAATCCAAGAAAGGGGACTTTCATCCCTTCAGCTAAGTTTTTAGCCCCATCTCGACCGAAAATATAGTATTTATTATCTGGCAGTTCTGCTGGAGTGAACCATGCCATATTCTCAATTATTCCTATGATAGGCACATTAATCGAATCCATTTTGAACATGTTCACTCCGCGTCGAGCATCTGCAAGTGCAACTTCTTGTGGAGTACTCACAATTACAACTCCATCTAAAGGAACAGTTTGAACGAGTGATAAATGAATATCTCCTGTACCTGGCGGTAAATCGATAAGTAAATAATCCAATTCTCCCCAATGTGCATCTGTAAACATTTGCGTGAGTGCTTTTGCTGCCATTGGTCCACGCCAAACGACAGCATTGTCTTGTTCTGTAAAAAAACCGATAGATAACAATTTGATTCCGTGGTTTTCGACAGGATTTATTTTTTGCTCACCATTAATGTCAAGCATGGTGGGTCGCTCTTTTACTACATCAAACATCGTTGGAATGGAAGGTCCATAAATGTCAGCATCTACAATTCCCACCTTGTAACCTGCTTTAGTTAAGCCACCAGCCAAGTTCGCAGTAACTGTTGATTTACCAACACCACCTTTTCCCGAAGCAATCGCAATAATATGTTTTACATCAGGAAGAATTTTTCTCCGAACTTTTTGTGAATCAGCAGGAATTGCCTTAACGGTGCATTGAATAGTTAAAGTTGAACCAAAAACTCTTTTCAAATTAAATTCTATTGCTTCTTGCATTCGCTTCCGGGCATGTAAAGCTGGATTAGAAACGTGTACCGTTATATGTATAGATTGATTCTCTATGATTAATTCCTCAACCAAATTAAGGCTTACGATGTCTTTTTTTAAGTCCGGCTCTAAAATTCCACCTAAGACCTCAAGTACTTTTTCTCTATTCAGTTCCATTGGGACAAATTTAAGCAAAAAAAGGGTTGCCATAAGTGACAACACTTGAGAATGAATATTGTTTTAATTATTTATTGGACTTGAAAGATTTAACCGATTTTCCCATCAGTTCGATAATAACTTTTTCGTAACCTTCATCACGACTTCTTAGTTCATAGGTCACTCCATCAATCGTTTTTTGACCGTAAACATGATATGATTTATGTTCTACGCCAACAGACTGAGCGGCTTTGTTTGAACCTTTAACGATTAATTTTTGTTCATATAAAATCATGTCTTTTTCGTCAATCAAATAATTGATAGAAAAAACCTCATTTTCCTTTAGAATTTTCTTTTGATTTTGAACTAAGACGGTGTAATCACCATAATCTTCAATGTGTAAATTGAAATTTGGACCAACAATGATATCCCACTTAAAGTCTCCTTCACTGTGAATTACTTCTGGCTTTGTTGATGCGCCAATGTTTGCAGTTTCATCTGGCAACATGATCATGGCGTTAATTCCATTGTTTTTTAAATTAATTCCTTTGAAGGTATAGTAATCTTCATCAAGGTTAATTCCATCATCGGTTTTATCCTCAGATTCTGATCCTCCACAAGAAAAAATGACCAAAGCCATAGAAATCATTAGTGAGAAAACAAAAAGTGAACGGGTCTTTTGTAATAACTTCTTCATTTTGTTGAAATTATGCATCTTTATCTTTACTTCGCAAATATAATGGAAAAATACAATTGAGTTCAAAACAAATTAAGTCTAACTTTGTTATTTAGAAAATTAAACAGGTGCGGAGCGATTAATTTACATGGCTGAATATAAAATAAAGGATTTAGAAACATTAACAGGAGTTAAGTCCCATACGATTCGTATATGGGAGAAACGCTATGGTTTTGTAAATCCCGATCGAACACACACTCAAATAAGAACCTATTCAGATCAAGAATTAACGATGCTTCTGAATGTTGCTTTATTGAATAAGAATGGGATGAAAATTTCCCATATTGCTCAATTGAATCACGAAGAAATCACAAATAAAGTTTGGGAAATCAAATCTAAACCCAATGATCAAGTAGGAACAGAGAAGCTAATTATTGCTCTAGTTGAGATGGACGAGGAATTATTTCATCAAACATTAAATGATCTTGTTTCATCAGTCGGTTTAGTTGACACATTTATTTTACACCTCGTTCCTTTTTTAGATAGAATTGGTATTATGTGGTTAGTTGGGTCGATTAATCCTGCTCAAGAACATTTTATTTCTAATCTTATTCGTTCACGTGTAATTGCTGAAACGGATAAATTAGCAATTCCTTCAAAAGAAAAAGCACCAGTTATGCTTTTTTTACCAGAGCATGAATGGCATGAGATTTCATTGTTGTTTTATCAGTTTATTTTGAGATCTAGTGGTATAAATACCGTTTACCTTGGGCAAAGTCTGCCTTACGATTCGCTTTTAGAATGTGTTGAAAAATTGAAACCATCAGTAGTATTAACTTCTTGGTTAACGGCTGTAGACGAAAAGTTTTTAATGAGTTATTTTAAAAATTTAAAACGCGAATTAAACGGGATTCCTGTTTACGCTGGTGGATATCAAATTTCAAAGCATAGTGAAGGATTAAAAGATTTAATTCACGAAGTGAAAGATGTTAAAATGTTGACACATCTTTTGTCTATTTAATAAGAACCCCTTTCTTTCCTAAAAGTGGAATCATTTTCATATTAATTGTTGTGATTGTTTCAGGTAAAAAAACAAACTTTTTGTCATAAAGACCATCATAAATCCCATCATTAACCCAAAAACTTACCCAAAACTCATTCGCTAAGCCAAAAACATCTTCCATTATAGGTTCTATTTTGGCGGCTTCATTGGGAAGTAATATTTCTAAAGAATGACGTAAAGTCGAGGTCTTTACGCGTTCACCTGTTGTAGCATTCTCACCATAGCCCGTGCTCGTAACAATAATTCCTTCCATGATGTCTTCACGCAAGTTCAACAAATAAACATAATATTCATTGATATTTTCTTCAACTATTGCAACGGCCACATTGTCAACTTTTGGCCCCAGTATTCCTTCACGCATTCCTTCTTTTTATTTTGTAGCTTTTGATATCTCTTGTCCAATTCGCATGTATTCAAAAAAGTCTTTTGGATGACCCACTTTGTCTTCAATTAACTTTTTATTTAATCCTTTGAGGCTTTTTGGAAGAACAAAATTATCCATTCGTTCCAAACCAATGCGCACAATGGTCAATTTTTCACTAGGAATATTAGCGATGTACTGGCCTTTTATCCCACGACAATACATAATTGGGTCGTTATTATTGTTGTAAAGCCAAATGTGTAAGCCATAACGTTGATTTGGAATACCTTCTTCAGTGTCCATATCAACCAATTTCGTCATTTCATTCATGTACCATTCAGGAACAACTGTTTCAGTGCCAACTTTTCCTTTGTTCAATATTAATTTACCTAATCGACCAAAATCACGCGCTGTGGCATACAAACAACAAAATGATTTTTCATCTCCATTTTCTTTATCCAAACTCCAATAAGCTTGTTGTTCAGCGCCGATTTTTTTCCATAATTTCTCCTCTGTATAAGCACTTACGGTTTTTCCTGTTGCTTTTTCAATGATGAATCCTAACAGTTGAGAATTACCACTTTGGTATTTAAAGATTTTACCAGGTAGCTCAATTACTTTTTGTCGATTGACCAATCCAAATAAATCCCTCCCGTAATAGGATTCAGCATTTTCAGAAAGCGGGTTTTTTGCACTTTCTTGCCAATCTAACCCTGATGCCATCATCAACAAATGTCGAATGGTGATTTTTTCTTTTCCATTACTCTTGTAGGCTTTAAGGTAATTACCTACTGGCTCATCTAAACTTTTTATCGAACCATCTTCGATAGCAATGCCAATTAACAAGGCAACAACAGTTTTAGCTGCGGAAAAGGAATTTGATACACTTGTGCTTTTGTGTGAATCCCAATACTTTTCGTAAAGTAAGGTGTCACCTCGAAAAACTAAAAACGCCTTAGTTTCTAGTGTTTCCATTAATTTTTGATCTTTTCGTGAAAGGGAATAATTGTTTAATGATGCATGCGTTTTCCATTGATCTACTTTGTCGGTAGCTATTGTCGTGTATGCGAAAATGTCTCGTTCATAAATACTTGGACCTGTTTTACCAACTAAATAAGTATTGGTGATTCCTTTGTACAAATAGAAGCGACCAGAAAGCACAATAAAGAGGTTGATTAAAATAAAAACAGCAAGGAAAGTGAAAAATGAAAAACGAAGTATTTTTCTTGTTACTCTACCTATTTTAGATGGTTCTTTCGTCATAGTCGTAATGAAATTGATCAGCTAATTTGTCTTTTAAAACACGGGCAACATGCTCCATCGAAACCTCGTGTCCCAACTCATGTTGCATGGAAGTTACTGTTTTGTCATCAATTCCACAAGGAATAATATTAGAAAAATAGGAAAGGTCTGAATTTACATTAAAACCAATTCCGTGCATGGTTACCCATCTCGAACTTTTAACTCCCATTGCACAAATTTTTCGAGGATGATCTCCCTCAAAATCAAGCCATACTCCCGTCAATCCATCTACTCTACCACCTCTTATTCCGAATTCATTCAACGTAAGAATTACTGCTTCTTCTAAGAAACGCATGTATTTATGAATATCAGTAAAGAACTGATCGAGATCAAAAATCGGGTAAGCAACTAATTGCCCGGGTCCGTGATAGGTAATATCGCCACCGCGATTAATTTTATAGAATTGTGCTTCTTTTTCTTCTAATCCATCTGTAGATAAAAGTAAATTTTCTTCACTACCGCTTTTCCCAAGCGTATAAACATGCGGGTGTTCACAAAAGAGAAGGTAATTTTTTGTGCTTATATCGCTTTCACCGTTTCGAATGCGAATTTTTTCATCAATGGTACCCTTGAATAATTGTTCTTGGTAATCCCAGGCTTCTTTGTAATCAATAAGTCCAAGTGATTGAAATTGAACAATTGGTGTCATTAGTTCAATTTCGCTAATTCGTTTTTCAAATAATCGATTACACGAATATCCATTGCATCAACATTTTTGTTCAATGCTAGATAATACGATGCCCAATCCACTAGATTGATTAAGTAAAAGGATCGTTCTATTTGTGTTGAGCCTTGAGCGGATATTTCCATTACAAAAGGAGTATGTTTTTTAACTTCCTCATAAGTAATTTCATAGCGACGTTGATTGCGAGGAATAAGGTCGTTTGTTTGAAAGAAAACAGCAGCAAAACGCTCATCTCCTCCTCCCCAGCCAACAAGTTCATTGTGATTCATCTCAGGAATGACATGGTGCCAGCAAAGTAATTTTGAATTTTCATTAAATTGCTGACGAGCACGAACTGCTACTCCTTCATATCTTGGTCCTGAATAGAAAACACCAACTTTTCCTTGTAAAAAAGCAGCAAGTTCTTTTGCTTTATCGTGAATTTGATTTTGTTTCGTAATTAATAAATCATGTGCTGATTTCACTTCACTTAAACGTGAAGAAGTCGTCATTCCAAGTTGAATGAAAATATTCAATAATTGTACAATTGAAAAAGCAACAGCGGTTCTAGGGGGATTTCCTCCAGGAACAAGGATATAATCATAAGCATTTTCAATACAGAAGTCTTTCACTTCGCCTCCAGAACAAATACCTATTATGTGAGCTCCTTGTTCTTTCGCCTTTTTGAGTGCGATAAGTGTTTCTTCTGTATTTCCAGAGTAGGATGAACCGATTACAATACTGTGTTTGTCTATGTAATTGGGCAAGGTATAATCATTCAACAATAAAACCGGAACAGACGAATCATCTTGTATCCATTGTGAAACTATTTTGCCACCAATACCTGAACCGCCCATTCCACAAATAAGAATGTTGTGAATTTCATTTTTAGCTTGGTTAATTTTAGCCTTAGAAGCAATTTCTAAAGCTTCTAGTATGTTTGCCGTAAATGCTGTAATCAGTTTGTCCATATTCGATTCAATCGGATGTAAAGATAATCAATAGCAATACATTTGCAATTTTTTAGTTCAACTTCCAAAAAACGTTAATGCAAGGATGGTATTGTCTTAAGAATCGTAATTTTACAAATAAATAGAAAAATGAAATCTCGTAAGGCATCGGAAACTTTATCAATAAGCACAAAAGTGGTGTTACCAAATGACACGAATACACTTGGCAATTTATTTGGCGGGCAATTGTTAGCATGGATGGACGTCATTGCGAGTGTTTCGGCTCACCGACATTCTAAAAGGGTAGTGGTAACAGCAGCAGTTAACAATGTTTCTTTTCAAAAACCAATCAATCATGCTTCAATTGTTACTCTAGAAGCAAAAGTTTCGAGGGCATTTAGCTCATCTATGGAAGTTTTTGTTGATGTTTTTGTTGAAGATGCTGTAACGGGAAGGAGAGAAAAATGCAACGAAGCAATATATACGTTTGTCGCTGTCGATCAAAATGGAGGACCAATTCAAGTTCCTGAATTACTTCCTGAAACGGATGAGGAAAAATCAAGATATGAAGGTGCTTTAAGAAGAAAGCAATTGAGCTTAATTCTTGCTGGAAAAATGGATCCTAAGGAAGCAACTGAATTAAAGAAGTTATTTTTAGGGGAGTAGATTTCTAATTCATCAACTATTTATTTCGACTGAAATTGGTTCAATTTGTTTTAAATGTTGCTCAGTCTGAAATTTATTGAAATTATCCCATTTTGGAGCGGTAGTGACTTTTTTACCAACCATTAGGTCTAAACAGAAATTGTTTTCCTTGTATTTTTCATGCAGAATAGCGAGAATTTTAAAGAAAAATGCATCTAAAAGCACAATCGATTCAAGTTCATCTTTAAGGGGGTCGTTTTTGCTGTCATCAGTTGAAAAAAGACCTAATAATTTAAGTATGGCAATTTTTTCGTCATGATTAATTTCGGCTAAATAACCTGATTTTAACGATTTATACACCAAATTATTCCAAACAATACTGTCATGACACCAACCTACATTTGGAAGGTTTAATGAATGTTCACTGATTAACAAAATAGAAACCAAGACATCATTTAAATAAGAAACAGGAAACTCGTCAAAGCTTCTCATTTCAAAACCACTTTGATGCATTTTTTCTTGGTTGAAGTCTAAACCAAGATCAGAAAGGAACTCATATTCTGTTTCGTTTTCAATTTTATCTCTCCACCAAATATTTTCTTCTTTTTCAAATTTTAAGAGCTTTCTAAAATCCTCCACATTATAGGTAAGAATTTTTCCTTTGGGCATCGAATTATGAAAGGTTCCAATTCCAATGTAACGTGAGATGGCACTTCGCATTGATCCCAAGGTGAAATTATTTTCCAAATTGCACTTAGCACTAATAACACCCATGATATCTGGATTGCCTAATGTGGCAATAAAAAATGGTTCAAACCATTGCAATAAATAGATGGCGTTGGTATGCGTTTTTTCAAAGGCTTCATAGTCGATTATTCTGCTGTTCTCTGTTAAGGTTGGTAGTGTAATATGAAAATGATAAGTACCATTGTTGAACAAAACAAGATTTTCCTGATTGGACATGAACATGTTAAATCCAAAATTATAATCAGGAAACTTTAATTTTTCATTAAAAACAGCGGTTTCATTTATAACATCTAGAAACAATTGTTTTGAAGCCAATAATTCATCACAAGATTCCTTAATTGTTCTGTTTTGAAAGTACATTGTAATGAACTCAATTGAATCACCATCAAAATTGACTGGACCCATTGGGCTATTTTTTTTGGTAACAAGACTTTGTATATTGTATGGTTGATCTTTCAAAATCAACTCTAAAATTGTCTCACCGGTAAACTTAGGGTTTTCTATGAGCGATGAATTTGTAAAAGAGGTTGTATCTGATGCTTCGCCAATGGGTAAGGTTGTGTGTTGAAAGTTGACATCCAATTTCCCCAATGAATGACTATTAATCATTCTGCTCACTTTATAATTTTCATTCGCTTGGAAAGCAAAATTCAAAATAGGTTCCAGAATTCCTTGCTTGTAGCATTTTCGGTAATCGATGGAGTAGCGATCGCAGCCTATTTTCTCTTGAATAAATGCACCAGTAACATGTAATGAGTTTTCGAATTGAAGGTATGTTTCATTTTCTAATCCAATTCCCCAATAAATAGTTTTCTTCTGGTTTTCTTTCATTTATTCTATTTCCTTTTTTAAGATTTTAACTGCTATTGTAGACTGCAAGATGATACGGACAATTATTAGTTGACCTACCTTGAATTACTTGCAAAAGTACTGTGTTTCTTTTAATTATTTAGATTCGAACAGAGGTAAATATTTAATCGTGGTAATAGAGGACATAAGAAGAGTATAAATCATCATTCCACCAGTCATTTTTGACATCTGTAAAGTACTTATGATTTAATTTTCCAGCTTGTGACTGCAAAGGAAAAACAACAACTCCATTTTCTCGATATGCTTTGTGCACATCCGTTTCGGGAACGACCGGTACGATATGTCCGGAGAGTCCTATGATTTTTCTTTTAGCACAAATGATTCCGATTCCTCCATGTGTATTTACGGTCTCTTGAATTTCATTTATTGTTGCCATTCGTTTCCAACCAAAACTTGCTCCCCATTTCAAGAACCAATCGTGAATAGCACTTGAATAAATATGATCGACCGTTCCTTCAAAAATCGCTTCAACATCTTCACCATCGAGTACTTTTTCTAATGCGTCATCAGTCCACCAAACGGTTGGTAAGTATACTTTGGAAAAGTAGCAATAATCAAAACTATAAACATTACAATAGGTATCTTCAATTGTTCGCTCGTACCTCAAACTGGTTTCAACATCCAATTTTTCGATAATTTTCGCTAAACTTTCTTTTTTAGTAGCAATAGTTGTCAAGTCTCGAAATGGAATACTCGCATCATTCATAGGCGTGAATTTCATTATTTGCGTATCTAAACGGGAAGCTGGATCGGATTTTAATTCAGCCTTTTTAATGCGAGGATCTATAGTTGTATCCTCAATTAATGGAGCAAATTCCGTTATCACAGTATCTTTTTTCATTTTAGCTGCTTTGATTGAAGTGTTAAATCTAGCAAATATGCCCTTATCGATTTTTTATCCTGCTTATTACTTATTAACACGTTTTTAAAGTAATGATTTTATTTTTTTGACATAAAGAGTCCAAGCGCAAAATTTTTTTCCATAAAAAAACGACTAAACCTTTAGATTTAGCCGTTCAATTTTTATAGTGTTATTCCTTTACGAGCCGCCTGGTGAAAGAGCCGTTTTCCGTTTCGATGGTCACTAAATAAATTCCAGTTTGCAACTTATTCAACTGAATTTCATGTTGAAATTCTTCAGCGTGAACAAGCTCGCCAGTCAGTGAGAAGATATTTATGTGGGCATTTTCAATTATGAAATCCGTGCCAATTTTAAAATTCACTTTTGATGAAGTTGGGTTTGGATACATGTCAAATTGCACCGAACTATTTAAATTTTCATCTATACCTGCAACTGCCCAATCTTGGTTTACAATGATATACCCACTATCACCCACAGCGAATACAATGGAATCATAGTATGAATCGATAGAATTAATGGACTGATCAAGACCAAATGATTCCCATAGACTCCATTGACCTGGATTTTGAAAAATTACACCAGATTCAGTTGTGGGAGAGTATCCACCGGAAAATATTTTACCATCTCCTGATTGATGTAAACACATGAAGTCGGGATAAAGAAATGTAGCGGAATTGATATCTTCTTGCCAAGTTAGACCATTATCAATTGACACATACAAGCCAAAACCTATATTCAAGGACACATATCCTGCATAGGCTAGATTATTGTTGACAATCAATATCGAGGTTAAAGGATTCATAACTGCACCAGGTGTTGGAATTGTGTCCCAATTGGCGCCTCCATCAGTTGTCCTTAAGACATAACCACTTCTACTAGCTGCCAAACCAAAGTTAGAACTCGAAAAGTCATAATCAACAATCAGATTATCAGCTGTCCAAGTAGGTGTATTTATGGTTGGTTCACTCCATACTCCAGCAGTCATTTTATTCATTTTCTCTCCTTGAAAGCAGCCTGAACCACCGATGAAACCGTTATTTTCATCAAAAAAGTACAAACCTTGATTAAAACATGTTGTTAAATCAATAATTGGAGTCCAAGTTAAGCCACCATCAATGGTTTTATAACTTCCCGAATAAGGTCCAACGGCTAGAAAACCAATGTCTTCTGTAATGAATTGTAGGTTTATGATGTGCTCACCTCCAGGGAAAAAAGTAATTCCTGTATAATTTACAGGCGACCAGTTTTGACCACCATCTGTTGTTTTTAAAAGCAGGCTGTCATTTCCTCCAATATAGCCAATGGTTGAGGAAGGGAAATCAATTGTATTTAATTTTTTGTTGGTTCCAGAGTTCACTTGAAACCATTCTTGAGCTTGGCTGCTAACTGTTGAAATCAACAGTGCAAATCCTGCTAGCATAATTTTTCTTTTCATGGTCTTTCAATTTTTAGTTAAAGCAAATGTAGAACTAGTGACAAGCGCTCGCAATGTACAATTCCTCCTTATTCATGTACATTTTTAAAATCGGACGGTGAAAGTCCAGTTTGACTTTTGAAGAATTTACTAAAATGACCGGGATCCGTAAAGTTCAACTCATAGCAGACTTCTTTTGCAGCCATGCCAATGTTAAGTAGTCTTTTAGCTTCAAGAATAAGTTGCTTATAGATAAGTGTGCTTACATTTTCACCTGTCTTGGCATGTACAATATCATTGAGTTGTTTCTCAGTAATTGATAAGATAGATGAATAATCCATAACCTTCTTAAGGTTCTTGAATTCTTTGTTCAGTAGTCTTCTGAAAGCAACATAAACGGAATTGTTTTTTAGATCAAGTTGAGTTGAGTTAACGGATTTAATTCTCAAACAATACAGCATTAATTCGGTGAGTTGATTTAACACAAACTGGTTTTTCAAAACTTCGGTCGAATTAAATTCGCGCCATGCCTTATTGACTACAAAATTCAACTCTTCATGCAAACTAGCTGGAAAATGATAAGAGGGTTTGAACTCATTGACATCTAAACAAATATGATCCAGTAGAAAATTTTCGATTGATTTACTTGTGTCAAAAAGGTTCATATCAAATAAAAACACAAATCCGTTCGAATCTAATTCGCGTTTTACTTGATGTACTTGTCCTGGAGCGACAATGTGAATTGCATTCGATTCAATTGGAAATTCAATAAAATCAATCACATGAACACCACCACCTTTTTGGAAGAAAAAGAATTCAAAGTAATTATGACGATGTGCTTCACTTGAATCATAATGAGTCAAGGTAACTAATTGATTGATAATAATATCTCTTTTTTTATCCTCTGCAATATCGTGAATAGGAATCATCTTCATTATTTGAGACCTAAAATAACCAAATAAAACACGATAAAAAAATTCATAAGAATTGGATGAAAGGTATATCTTACGAAAAAAATGAGGTGCAAATCTGCACCTCATCTTCATTCTATATTCAATTAATTATTGTTTCGACACTTTCAGCAGTTGAAATCCAGCCTCAGTTTGCAAATTTAAAAAGTACAGTCCACTTTCTTCTTTACTCAAATCAATTTCAATTTGGTTTTCCAAAATATGCAATGGCGCATCAATGAGTCGTCCTGATGCTTCTGTAACTAACAATGATACGAACACAACGCCATTTAACTCAATGAGGCATTTACCGTTGGTTGGATTCGGATACAAAATAATATTCGAAAACGTTATTTCATTCATTCCGATCAGATTATAATTTTCACAAATACTCGTGTCAGAACAAACATTTACAGTTACTACAACTGCGTAAACACCATTTAAAGTAGGCGTATAACTTTGGTTAGTGGCCAAAGAAATTGGGGCATTGTTGTTATTACAATCAAGCCATTGGTAAATTGCTCCCGATTGCGCAACTTCTAAAATAGATTGATTAATTGAAACGGTAGTATTAATCGGTGCAGCGACTGTTAAATAGGTTGTTATTGTACTGTCGCATCCAGCAGCATTAGGGATAATATCTTGATAAGTGCCTGAAGAAGAGTAGGTGCTTATTCCAACGGTAATCGATTCTCCATCACACAATTCAAATGTTTGTGTATTTGTAGAAGCAGAAATACTCGGAACAACCAATTGAAGATTAAAAGTACAACCTGATTGATCAGTGATTAAGCACGTGTAGGTCATAGGACTCAAACTACTTGCTGAACTATCTGTAAATCCGTTTGACCATAAATAAAAATAAGGACCTGTTCCACCTGAAACAACAATACTTGCAGATCCGTTATTCATGCCTTCGCATGAAGGGATGATCATATCTTCAACCGCGCTAAGTAAACTTCCACTATACCCCACAATTGGTGTTACGCTTCCCGATCCTGTTACTGAACCATCAACGCGAATTCTTCCGTTAGACCCGTTTCCACCAGTACCATAATAAGGATTGCCTGGTACATTAGATGCTCCGCCTACACCACCGATAGCCGAAATTATTCCGTCATTCGAAATAGATGACGCTGAAAGCCAAAGACTACCGCCTGAACCTGCGCCACCGCCGCCACAATTACCAGTTCCGTCAGTTCCACCATTACCGCCATTACTTTGTATTGCTCCAGTAGCTCCAATTACAATAGCATTCGCATTAATTATAATTAAGCCACCGCCAGCGCCACCGCCGCCAGCACCACAATTGTAACCTCCAGAACCTCCTCCTCCTCCAGAACCTGTCCAGAAGCCTGAAAGATCATTTGCACCATACGATACTCCAGCAAAACCACCGGTACCGCCAGTTGCATTAACATTTGAGGCGTAACCAGCACCGCCACCACCACTCCAACCACTTCCAAAGGTTCCAAAACCACCCGTATTACTTCCGGCTACCCCATCAAATGGACCAGATCCAGTTGCATAACTTCCATTACCGCCGTTACCACCTCCGGCCACACCAATTCCGCCAATTCCAGCATTTGAAAAAGTAATTCCATTTGCACCATTGCCGCCACTTGCGCTTAGTATTCCATCAATTGTAGCTGTCCCTGTGCAATAAATTATAAGAGACGAAGAACCAGTTACAGAAACGACAACACCCGGATTAATAGTAAAAGAAGTGAAATTATACGTTCCGCTCGCAAGGGTCGTATTCGTACTGGCCAGATAAGCACCATCGTTACCCGTTCCTGTTGTAAAACATTGCGCTGACACGTAAACTGGCAAAAGCCAAGCTAGTAAATAAAGAAATTTTTTCATGTAGTAGTATTAAGTTAAAAACAAAGCTACTACATTATTCCTTAGAAATGAGGAATAATGTAGAACAAAAGAGAGAAGGTTAGCGATGGCTTCTAGCCATTAAACTTTTTTACAATCTAGATAATACGTGCTTGAATGTCCTTTGCAATTTCATCACTCTTCTGTAATTGCATGCAATTAAAATGTTTTTTAGGACATTCACTGAAGCCAATCTTTGAGCAGGGTCGACACTTTAAATCCTTGACTTCATGAATGGAAAATCCGTTTTTATTGGAAGGGAAGTAGGGATACATTCCTAATTCGGGAACCGTATTTCCCCAAACACTCACAATAGGGATTTCAAAACAGGATGCGATGTGCATCATACCAGTATCATTGGATAAAAGAACAACTGATTGCTTGACAATACTTGCTGATTGTGCTAGATTGTATTTTCCACAAGCGTTAAAAAGTTGCTTTAAAGGAAAGCGTTCCACTAACATTTCAGCCAACTCGTTATCTGTTGGACCGCCGATTAGTACTATTGGAAAGTCAATGGATTGAATTATTTCTTCCAGTTTATTGAAAGGCATGCGTTTGGTAGCGAACTGTGCGCCAATGGCGATGGTGATAAAAGACTTTGGCTCAAATTGAATATTTTCTGCTAAATTGATTTCATCAGAAGCATTGATGTAAAATTCACAGGGCTTTAGATCATTTTTCACTCCTAATTTTTCTACTGCTTTGAAATAACGATCTACCACATGAACTTTGGGCATTGAACGGTACTTGAAATTCACTAAGAGCCACTTCGAAATATTTAATTTTGGAAACGAAAAAGAGGGTCTTGCTAATTTTAGCTTTAACGAAAGCGTTCGTGCATTGCGATGCAAATCAATGATGCGATCATATTTCTCTGCTTTTAATTCACCAAGAACTTCTGAAATTGATTTTTCAATTGTAAACAGACGATCAATGTTCGGATTATTCTCCATAATTCCGGCAAATGCTTTTTTAGTAATGAAATGCACTTCGCAGTTGGGTACTTGATTTTTCAGTGCACGCACAATGGGTGTTGTCAACACAACATCTCCAATTGAACTAAATCGTATCACTAAAATTTTCATGGTTCAAAAGTAAGGTTTATCAAATTAATATACTTTTCCTTTCTTCGGATAAACTGCGCGAACATTTGATACTGTCATTTTGCTTTTTAAAAATTATATCGCAGTATTGTTTAAGTTACTTTTAACGAACTACTTTGCTCCGATGGATTTGTAATAGTCAATGTTCCGGACACTTCTTAATTTGTAATCCTACGGAGCGTTACAAACTAGTTAAGCTATGAAATTGTTATTCTCTTTTTTATTTTAATCGCTAATTTCTATTGAAAGTGCCGCTCAGATTAAACCGAATTTTCTAATCAACAAAATGCGTTCTCCACACCTCAATATACTCATTGGCATTGCGTGGATTTAACTCTCGTAACAACACATCTAAACTACTCGGATAACTTTTCTTTTCCAATTTCATTTTTGGATACAAGTCTTTGTATTGCTGAATTCGCTTTTGTAAGTCTTTTTCATCAAAGAAGAAAATATAATCGTAATTCATCACAGGATTGACTTTTAAATCCATCGTGGTATCAGTGCGCTCAACGAATATACAATGCCAACTTTTCGCATAGAATTTAGGCATCATGGAAACACGGTTTGCCGCAGATCCTTCTAATAAAATTCGCTCGTTTTCTATGTTGTTGTTGTATAAATGGTTCATTGCTTCCACACGGGATTTTTTCGAATACATGGTAGAAGCAAAAAAGAGGAAGGGAATGTTTAAGATCCAAAAAATGATCATAGAAACTTTCCAAAGGCGCTTTTTGAAGTTGGAGTCTTTAAATAATTGATAGCCCAGAACGCCCAGAATAATAAAGAAAGGCAAGACGGATAAGATAAAACGCTCCTGTCTGTTCGGATAAAGCGTATGGAATAAAATGAAAACAAGCGTTGGTATAAAAAGAACAGCGTATTGCTTATAGGATTTAAAGAAGCCAGTCAACATGACCAATCCCAAGGGTACAAATAAACTACCCGTTAAGACGATGAAGTACATAAAGTAATTCTGATTGGGCAAGTATGTCGTTCCTTCTTTCATGTTATAGCTCACGTAGCTGTGTAATTCAGCAAATGGATACCCCCAGATGAGGGAATCGACCAATCCTTGGGTAATTCCAAACACAATTAAAATGCCTGCAGAAAAACTAAAACATAATTTAAATTGTCCCTTAAAAAAGTAATAAGCAGCAATTCCAATGGCAAAAACACCTATTTGGTAGCGGAATGAAACGGCCATTCCAATGAGTAAACCGCCAATTAAGAAGTTTTTTAAAGTGGCATTCTTTAGTAAAATCCAAACTCCAGCAACTAAGAAGGGTAAAGCGGCTACTTCTACTAAGTTTCGTACGGATACAAACGGTAAAATCCACAATAAGGCTAAAATCCAACCAACCTTGATGGCATTTTCTTTCGAAGAAAGTTTTTCCGTGATTTTCATTCCGTACCAAACAACTACCAAAGATGCCATGGCATGAATGAATCGATTTCCAACCATCAATAGTTGTGGGTCAATAAGGCCTAAGAATTTCATTGCCGCGAAATACAAATAGTTGAGACCAACATAGGTGAAACTATGTCCTTCGGGCATGCCAGTATTTCCTTCTGTCCATGGCAACCAATGATTGTAATCGTATCCATCTACCCATGAAGCAGATGCTTCAATGATTAGAAAATGGTCATCATGCATTCCATAGCCTGGGGAAAACAATACGGCTATCAATCGCACAAAAATGGCGAAGAATAAAATTGTTTTATAGGAGTTAATGGAAAACTTCAACATAATTATAAGGTCTTATATTCTTGGTAAAGCAAGGACATATACGAATGACATCTTTTACGCTCAATTTTTAACTGCTTTGGGGTGTAAGTCAAATCTGGGTAATTTTTTCCATCCATATGGTAACTGAAATTACCGTCAGGAGTAATCCAACCATAGCCTCGGTTAATGGTATGGAGCGCAAATTGCGGACAAGCTGGATTCATTAAGTCTTTGCTCCAATTGTAACGTTGGTAATCTCCACCCATTTGATACAAAAGTGTCCGAACGATATCAGCTTGAGAACCTAAGGTTGAATTTCGCTTTCCACGATATTCTTTTTTAAGGGGCTCACCAAAAATCAACAATGGGACATGAAAATAACCCGCTAAATTCGGATTTTGCAAGTAGGAGGAAGCATGTCCGTGATCTGCAACCATCACAAAAATGGTATTCTTGTACCAAGATTCTTTCTTGCAATTGTTAATGAAATCATTCAAGCATTTATCGCCATAATACATGGAACTCATGAAATCAGCTTCTGTTCCTTTCCATTTTTTTGTTCCACGATCAGGATAATCGTAGGGAGAATGGGTGCTTCCAGTAAAGGCGCAATGCATGAATGGACCTTTGGTTGCGTTGATTTTTTTGATGAGTAATTTATATAAATCCTCGTCGTAATAATTCAATTTACCTTTTGGAAGGTTTTTCGGGAAATCGTTTTCATCTTCCACCACGTCAAATCCGTGATCCATGAAATAGCCACCAATGTTTCCATACTTCAAGTCACCACTAAAGATGTAATGAGAAGTATAGCCCCATTTCTTTAAATCTTGGTTGAACGAAGGAAGTTTTCGATGTTTATCTGGCTGCATAGAAATAGAAATCTCCGGTAACGCAGGATAACCACCAAAAATACTTGAATTTCCAATTTCTGATGTTCCGCCTGTAGCGTAAAGATTAGTGAACAACAATCCTTCTTTCGTTAATTGATCAAAATAGGGAGTCGCACCTTCTTTTCCTGTAATACTTCCAATGGCATTTGCGGTCCAACTTTCCATCACAATGACAACTATATTTGGTCGTTGTGTCGAAAGAAATAAACTATCGTGTTCCAATGGATAATTATAAAAGTCATACAAGGCCTTTTTTGCCTCCTCTTCAGCGATTATTGGGAATTGCGCCCCTATTTGACTTCGGTTGTAGAGCAGGAAGCTTTTGGAAAAGAAGTAAACCGAATTGACCGATAAATCATTCGCTACATACTCTTTCGAATAGTAGGCAGAATCAATATTAATCGGAATTTGTTGTGTCCCGCCGCGAGCGAGTATTAAAAATCCGCATCCAAAAACACCAAATAAAAGGAGTGCAGCAGGAATTCGAATGAACCAATTCAAGGGTTGTTTTTCAATTTTTAGTGGAAAGAACTTTCGTTGAAGATAGTATCCGATGAAAATTTCAATAAAAGCGTAAATGGCAAACCATATCATCATTCCATAATCGGCAGTGCGAACAACTTCATCAGGGTTCAATAAGTGAGTGAACACACGCGTCGTTAATTTATGATTCCATTCTGTATAAGCATTGATTTCTCCTCCATGGATAAACGCTGCAATGATTATTTCAATGAATAACACGATTTTAAAAAAGCGCGCTGTCCATTTGCTTGGCCAAACAAAATAGATGGTAATCATTAAAAGTGGAAGAAAACTCAGTAAAGCAGCTGTTGCTAAGTCCAATCGGAACGAATATACAAAGGCTAGAAACCAATCTCCCCAAGAAATGTCTTTGAATTTATCCCAGTTATGAATAGAAAACAGGATACGCTGCAAATCAAATACAAGCACCCAAAATAAAAGGAGTTTGAATAGATTTAAGATACTTGATTTCATCAACTGCATTTGGTAAAGATACTTAAGAAAATTATCAATAGGGAGATATGAATTATGAATTATGACCGATGCAGCGGAATGAGTTATGAGTTTATAGTTATTAATTGAAAATGCACAATGCGTAACAAATGTCACCAAAACTCCTTTCTAATTGTTTTAACTTTGTCAAAAAATAATCACAATGGGAAAATTTAGTGATATTGTAAAGTCATCAACTCCAACCTTGGTTGACTTTCACGCAACGTGGTGCGGACCTTGTCAAGCGATGCATCCAGTTATGGATCGTCTAAAAAATGAGATGGGAAGTCAAGTGCGTATTTTGAAAATTGACGTAGACAAAAATCAAGAAGTTGCGAATAAATTTAAAATAAAAGGCGTTCCCACCTTTGTTCTATTTAAAGATGGCGAAATTCTATGGCGTCAAAGTGGCGGAATGGATCTCAACACATTAAAATCTAAAATCAAAGCTGCGTTATAGTCTTGACTGTAGATTTAATTTCTGTTCGCCTGTCAGCCGAGGATCGAGTTGACAAGGATAGGAGTTGGTAGATTTAAAGTCAGTTCGAGTTGACGAGAATAGGAGTTGGTAGATTTAAAGTCAGTTCGAGTTGACGACGACAGGAGGAAGTATCGAGAACGACGTTAAATCTGTTTAGTACTGACCATATCAACCATAATGTAACCTTGTTGTTTAGTGTGCGTAAGTGCCTTCTTTATTAAAAGATGGGTAAACTTGCAGAAGTCCTAGGAAACTTCTACTTTTGCGCCCGACAAAAATTTACATTAAAAACTACTTTATGGGATCATTTATGATTTATGTGCCAATAGCGATGGCAATTATCGGTTTACTTTTCATGTGGGCGAAAAGAACTTGGGTTCTTAAACAAGATGCCGGTGATGGTAAAATGAAAGAAATCGCAGACTATATTTACGAAGGTGCTTTGGCCTTTTTGAAAGCTGAATATCGTTTATTAGCATTCTTTGTTGTTGGAGCAAGTATTACGCTAGCAATAATTTCATTTATTGTACCAACTACACATATCTTAATAGTAGTAGCATTTATTTTTGGTGCTATATTCTCTGCATTGGCAGGAAATATGGGAATGAAAATAGCTACAAAAACAAACGTTAGAACAACGCAAGCTGCTCGTACAAGTTTACCACAAGCATTGAAAGTATCTTTCGGTGGTGGAACTGTAATGGGACTTGGTGTTGCTGGTTTAGCTGTTTTAGGTTTAACTGGATTCTTTATTTTCTTCTTCCACTTCTTTATGGGTGGAAAATGGACTTCAACAACTGATATGACAATCGTTTTGGAAACATTAGCTGGATTCTCTCTTGGAGCGGAATCAATTGCTTTGTTTGCGCGTGTTGGTGGTGGTATCTATACAAAAGCTGCCGATGTTGGTGCTGACCTTGTTGGAAAAGTTGAAGCTGGAATTCCAGAAGATGATCCTCGTAATCCTGCTACAATTGCAGATAACGTTGGTGACAATGTTGGTGATGTTGCCGGAATGGGTGCCGATCTATTTGGTTCTTATGTTGCAACTGTTTTGGCTGCTATGGTTCTTGGTAACTACGTGATCAGAGACAGTGGGGACATCTTTACTATGTTTGGTGGAATTGGGCCAATCTTATTGCCAATGTCAATTGCAGGTATCGGAATTGTTATTTCTATTCTTGGAACTTTCCTTGTTAAAATTAGCTCAAACGATGCAAAAGAAGCACAAGTTCAAAAAGCATTGAATATTGGAAACTGGGTTTCTATCGCAATGGTTGCTATTGCTTGTTTCATTCTTGTAAACTGGATGTTGCCAGCTAAAATGCAAATGAATTTCTACGGTGAAGGATTGAAAGATATTTCTTCTATGCGTGTCTTTTATGCAACTCTTGTAGGATTGGTAGTTGGTGCAGTTATTTCTTCAGTTACTGAATACTACACAGGATTAGGTAAAAAACCAATCTTAAAAATTGTTCAGAGTTCAAGTACAGGAGCTGGAACGAACATCATTGCTGGTTTAGCTACTGGAATGATATCTACTTTCCCAACAGTAATTTTATTTGCTGCTGCAATTTGGACTTCTTATGCTTTTGCAGGATTCTACGGTGTTGCACTTGCTGCATCTGCAATGATGGCTACAACAGCTATGCAATTAGCGATCGATGCATTCGGACCTATTGCTGATAACGCTGGTGGTATTGCTGAAATGAGTGAATTGCCAAAAGAAGTTCGTGAGCGTACTGATATTTTAGATTCAGTTGGAAATACTACAGCTGCAACTGGTAAAGGTTTTGCTATCGCTTCTGCGGCATTAACATCTTTGGCTTTGTTTGCTGCTTATGTAACATTCACTGGAATTGATGGAATCAACATTTTCAAAGCGCCGGTTTTAGCAATGTTATTTATTGGAGCAATGATTCCTGTAGTATTCTCTGCTTTAGCAATGAATTCTGTTGGAAAAGCTGCAATGGACATGGTGCACGAAGTGAGAAGACAGTTTAGAGAAATCCCAGGAATAATGGACGGTACAGGGAAGCCTGATTACGCTAAATGTGTCGATATTTCTACGAAAGCTGCTTTACGTGAAATGATGTTGCCAGGGATTCTTACTATTGGTTTCCCTATTGCAATCGTTATTTTAGGAGTTTTGATCTATCCTGAAAATTACAGATTAGTTGCTGAAATGTTAGGAGGATATATGGCTGGTGTAACTGTATCAGGTGTTTTATGGGCTGTGTTCCAAAACAACGCTGGTGGTGCATGGGACAATGCTAAAAAATCTTTCGAAGCTGGTGTGATGATTAACGGTGAAATGACGTACAAAGGTTCTGAAGCGCATAAAGCTGCTGTAACTGGAGATACAGTTGGTGATCCTTTCAAAGATACTTCAGGTCCATCGATGAATATCTTAATCAAATTAACTTGTTTGATCGGATTGGTTATCGCTCCAATATTGGGAGATGGTCACAATGCAGATAGTAATGGTGGTGCAGCTGGAATGGGAATGGAAGAGTGCCATAGCGATATGAAAGCATGTTGTCCTCATTCTGAAGGAAATTACATGATTGGAAAATGCGACATGCGTGAGTGCTCAAAAATGTCTAAAGAAGAATGTGCAGCAATGTGCGATTCTTTGAAATGTACTCCAGAAGAAAAAGAAATGTGTTTGTCACATTACGGAAAAGATGGTAAATTTATGATGGGATGTGACAGCAAAAAAGCATGTTGTTCTAAAATGAAATAAATATTCTCGTTTTATACGAAGAGAAAAGGAATACTGAAAGGTGTTCCTTTTTTTATTGGCGTTTTTTATTTCTAATTTTGACACCATTTACTACCAAACACTACTATAATAGAGCCCAAAGTCATTGCGTATAATGCCAATATTTTTAATGCCGATATAGTATGAAAATAGTACAATTCGTTGCATTGCGATGTGCTGAGCCGCATTGATCTTGCCGAAACAGGGGAAGCTTACCAATACATTATCGGTATAAACAACATCTCTCTATTTTATAGAATCTCTTATCTTTAACAGTTCTAATCACAAATTGTATAAATGAAGAATAATTCGCTGTTTAAAGAATGTTTTTCTTGGTCTGATTTTCAAAAACAATTAGAGACCTTTAATAAAAAGGAAAAAGGGAATTCGTTTGAATTACTCACAAAACTCTATTTCAAAATAAACCCTCTTTATTCGTTCTATGATGAGGTTTGGCTATTTGAGGACGTTCCAAGCAAAGAATTAGAACATCTCGGTTTACCTTCTCACGATTTAGGTATAGATTTAATTGCTAAGACAGGAAATGAGTATCATGCAATCCAGTGTAAGTATCATTCAGAGAAAACCTCATCCGTAACATTTAAAGAAGTATCTACTTTTATATCTCTTCTTGAAAGCAACAAGAAAATTACACAAGGCTATATTTGCTCAAGTGCCGATTTAACCTCTCGTAACTTCAATAAACTAAAGACAAAACCGATTAATCTGATTATGTCGGATAGTTGGCAACAATTAGATGAAGAATTTTTCAATCAAGCCAGAGTTTTTCTTGCAGGAAAGAAAATCAAACTTAGTCCTTTTAAACCCAGAGAACATCAAGTTAAAGCATTAAAAGAATCCAAAAATCATTTTATCAAAGAAGACAATTCAAGAGGTAAGTTGATTTTTCCTTGTGGTGCAGGAAAGAGTTTGACAGGATTTTGGATAACGCAAGAATTAAAGGCGAAAAGCACCATTATTGCAGTACCGAGTTTGTCTCTTGTAAAGCAAACATTAGAAGTGTATTTGCGTGAGATAGTTGCAAAGAACAAAAAAATCAAATGGCTATGTATTTGTTCTGATGAAGGTATTGGAACGAATGATGATGTTGCAATATTTACCGAAAATTTAGGAGTTCCTTGTCAAACCGATCCAGCCTATATCGAAAGATGGTTGAAAGACAATATTGAGGAGGAGAAAATCATCTTTACCACCTATCAAAGTGGTAGAATAATTGCCGAAATATCTAAACGATTAAATTTCAAATTTGACCTTGGAATCTTTGATGAAGCACATAAAACTGTAGGTTCAAATAAGAAGTTATTCAGCCATCTTTTATTCGAAGAGAACATCTCTATTTCCAAAAGAATCTTTATGACCGCAACTGAAAGGTTTTATGCGGGCTCTAAGGATGACATTATCTCTATGGATGATGAAGATATTTATGGTGACACTTTTGCAAAAATGAGTTTCAAGGAGGCCATCGAAATTGGTCTTCTATCGGATTACAAAGTCATTACTATTGATATTAAGAAATCTGAAATTGCCGAGTTTATCCGAGATAATAACCTCGTGCAGTTGAACGATAAATGGAAAAAAGAAACAGAAGCACGTTCCTTGGCCTCTATGTTGGCTTTAAGAAAGGCAATGAAGCGATTTCCAATTAAAAATGCAGTATCCTTTCATTCATCAATTGAAAAAGCCGTTAGAAACAAAGAATTACAGCAACATATTACCGAGACTTATGACTATGAGCCAATTGATGTATTTACTGTTTCTGGTAAGCAATCAACTTCAAAACGGAATGACATAGTACAAGAGTTTGCATGTTCGAATAAAGCTCTTATTACAAATGCCCGATGTTTGACCGAAGGTGTTGATGTTCCGAATATTGATTGTATTGTTTTCGCTGATCCAAGACAAAGTAGGGTAGATATTGTACAAGCACTCGGAAGGGCTCTAAGGAAGAAAGAAGGCAAAGATTGGGGCTATGTTATTCTTCCTGTTATTTACGATGAAGAAACGCACGAAATTGACAATGATAGTTTTAATGAGATATTAGCAATAGTTAGAGGACTTGCTTCGAATGATGAGAGAATAGTTGAATATTTTAAGGATAAAAATCAAGAAGGAGGGAATAAGAAGAAAGAAACTGATAAACAATTCCATTTTGATGTGTTTTCAGATTATATTGATGAAGCAGTATTGTCAGAACAACTGCAAATTAGGTTGTGGGATAAAATTTCACGGTTTAATTGGATGGAGTTTGAGGAGGCAAGAGAATATATACAGAAATTTCAATTTACATCTGCTACTGAATTTATTAAGACTTGGAGAGAAGGTAAATTGGCACTTAATATTCCAGCTAAACCTCACGCAAGATATAAAGATAAGGGATGGACAAATTGGGCTGATTTTTTAGGCACTGATAATCTTTCAAATATAGAAATCAGTGAAAACTATCTGCCGTTTGAAGATGCAAGAAGTGTAGTGCAAAACTTAAATCTTAAAAGTTTTAAGGAATGGAGAGACTATCTTGATTCAGATAATAAATTATCAATTATTCCTAGCAACCCAAGAAGGGCATATAAAAATGATGGATTTATTTCAATAGCTGATTTTGTAGGCTACAACAACAAATTTCAGGAATGGTTATCATATGATGAAGCGAAACTAATTGTGCGAGAATTAAATATTACAACTCAAAAGGAGTGGAATAATTTCAGTAAATTGAAAAAAAGACCATTAAATATTCCTGGAAATCCTCAAGATTACTACAATAAAATTGGTGAATGGATTAGTTGGGATGATTTCCTTGGAAAGGAACAAGCGAATTATTTCAATTTTATTGAAGCTAAAAATTTTGTTCAGAAGCTTGGATTGATAAATGTAAAAGAATGGATAAATTACTACTCTAATTCAACTGAATTTAATTACAGATTACCAAAAACACCGGCCTATTTATATAGGAATGAAGGGTGGAAAGGATATGGTGATTTTTTAGGAAATGGTAGAATTAGTAATAAGAATAGAAATTATACGAATTTTATTGAGGCTAGGGATTATGTTAGGGGTTTAAATTTAAAAAATCAAAATGAATGGAGTGTTTATAGAAAGTCAAATAAAAAACTTTTAAATATACCTACCAATCCTGAGAATGTTTATAAAGAAGATGGATGGGTTTCTTTGGGAGATTGGCTAGGGACAGGTGTAATTGCAGCTAAAAACATTCAGTTTGTTCCATTTAAAGATGCTAAAGAATTTGCCAAACAACTCGGATTAAAAACTAGCAGAGAATGGAGGGAGTATAAAAAAGCAGGTAAAAGACCAACATTTATTCCTGCCAATCCAGATATTCAATATAAGAATGAATGGAAGGGATGGGATGACTTTTTTGGATATGTGAAAAAGGAGTATTATAATTTCAATGTTGCTAAAGAAAAAGTGAAGTTTTATGACTTTAAAACTTCTAAAGATTATAAATCAAATTATAAGTCTGATGATAAGTTTCCATCTGATCCACCGGAATATTATAAAAAAGTATGGAAAGGTTGGGCTGATTTTTTAGGAAAAGAAAAATAAGATTATGGTGTTACCAGCACCATTTGTTATGCTTCGTGTATTCCATCCCACAGTTGAGGCACTTCGAAAGTCCCATCTTCTTTACAAGAAATGGTTGATTTACCCAACATAAAAGTGTTCACGGAAATAAATGTTTTGGAAATTTCCATTTCTTGAACTTTCGAGTTTAAAAGACTAATTACAAGTTCTATATCACTCTTTGTTGTCTTACATCCAAAAATAATTTCAGTAAGTTTTCCAGGATAGTCTGCTAAAAAATGTTTGTTAGTAAAAATTTGGCGATATTCATCTTCATATGTCCATACTGTAGACTTGGTTGTGCAAATACGAATAATTTCATCCTTAAGCTTATCCTTATTCAAGCTAAAGTGGAAGTTTCCTAAATTGTCTTTGTAATTTACTTTTCTCATGCTTATCATATTTTTAGGAAGAACATCAAACACAAGACACATACCCATATGATGATCAGAATAATGAGAATACATAAGTGTATCGATTTCTTTCGAGCTGTAGCAAATGACACCAATTTCCCCAAGTTTTTCTTTATATAGAATTCGAGCCTTCATGCTTTTTTCGTCAAGATAAGTTAACTCACCCTCACTATTTGTATAATAAATCTCGGTCATTCGAAATTCAAATGGATCATTGAAATCAAAAGGATTGGCAACCCAATTTTTTCCTTGTGCTAGGTTTGATAATGTATATTTGTTAATAGGTTGATACCTGTAAAATTTCATATTTGCCTATTGTGGTTAGTGCGATTTTTTATTTCGGATAACACCAGTTCGCCTAAAAATAGACAATTAAAGCCATTTAAATAAAAGCAATAAGATTTTGGTTAAGTTTGAACGATAAGCCGAAGCGTAAACTCGCACTGTGATGTATGGACTTACTTTTACAACTCGGAAATATTTGAATATAAGTCGTCAATTATTACATTAATGTGATCCAAGTTCAGATTTGTTCGTCTCCTCAAAGTTTCGATGTGTGCACATCGCAAAAAGTGTTGCTCATCCGTTTTATAAATTGCTTTTTCTTCTTTAGTACTGCCCATAATGTGTTTTTGTGACGTATCAACAAAATCGTTGAAATACATATAAGGTTTGCGTTGTTCCAAATTGTCAAGAATTGAAATAATATCGATTATCACGTTTACCTTTTTGCCATAAACCGAATAAAGTTTGTCAATGGTAAAGCTCTTTAACACACCTGAATTCAAGTTTGGATGCATGCCAAGTGAGACATCGTTAAATGTGTATGTTGAAATTTCTTTCCTAACCGAGACTATTTCTGTTTTTATCTTATCGCAAGTAACTTTAATCGTGCCTTCTAAAAAACTATTGAATGCCTTTTTAATTCTATAATTACGTGCATAAGTAATTCCAACTTGAACTAACAAAGTGAAAATAGAACCGACAGCTGCGGCAATAACTATATTTATATATGTATCATTCATCTTTCATTATTGTGGCATAATTTATAAAACATCCACATACTCTTCCTAGCAATCATTTTAGTGTCGCTAATCACACCTCGTTTGGTGAATGATAAATATACTATTTTTGACTTACATAATTATCTCCGCTAACATCAGCTCCTTTTATATTCAGCAGTTTTGTTAAACAAAAACAATTCAATGAAATTCTTTCCACCAAGTAACAATTATACTTTCACCCGTTATTTGCTATATTTGATTTTATGCGCACACTCACTCTCCTTTTCTTGGTATTTCTTCAAACGATTGCTTTTGGTCAAGTTACATTTGATAAACTAAAGCACGATTTTGGTGATTTAGAGTCTTATGACGAGCGTTTCGTTGATATTGTTTTGACGAATAAAGGACAAAAGAAAGAATACGTTCTGAGCGTTAAAAAACCAGGTGAGGTAAATTACATTGTCAACGGTAAATTCATGGATAAGGATAGCTCGGTAGTGATCCGTTTTCAAGTGAATCCGAAAGTAAAAGGTCGTTTTTCGTATGATGTTGAAGTATTTGTAAGCGACCGCGGTGAAGCGGTTAAACTAAAAATTACGGGTAATCTCAAAGATATCGTCAGTAATGATTTAAGTGGATTCACTGCTTGTCCAGATTTCTCTTCTCGTCCAGGTGGGAAAAATGCCAACAATTTTCAATTAACAGTCATAACAATAGATAGTGAAACAAAGAATGAGTTGTCTAATTCTAAAGTGAGTTTTATTCAAAATGGTGTGCCAGTTTGGACGAAGCAAACGGATAAAAATGGAAAGATTAAAGAAGAAGCTGCTTTGGGTTTCTCTTATTTTTATGCCTCTCATGAAGCATACAAACCTGCCGAATTAGGTGCGTATGTCAATTTCCAACGAAATGTGATTGTATTAGAATTGTCAAAAGACCCAATGTATTGTCCGCCACCGCCAGTAACGACACCACCAATTCAACCAATTATTATTGAACCAACTCCTCCAATTGCAGAAATTGTTATTGAGGAGGAATTGCTGAACGAAGAAGTGACGGCATTTATTGAAGAGGCGCCAATTGAATTTTCAAGCTTAGCTTTGGATGATTTTTCAGCCGAAAATTTCAAGCCAATCAACGTTGTGTTTGTGTTAGATGTTTCATCATCAATGCAGCAAGGCGACCGAATTGAATTGATGAAATACTCAATGTTGCAATTGATGGATATGCTGCGTCCGTCTGATAAGCTAGGTATTGTAACTTTCTCATCACAGTCGAGAGTGGTATTGGCACCAACAGCTTGTAGTGATATTACTTCCATTCAAAAGGAAATCGAAAATTTAAAAGCGTCTGGTTTAACAGCGGGCGGTGAAGGAATTAAATTAGGATATAAAGAAGCCTTGAAATCGTTTATTCCTGGAGGAACAAATCAGATTATCGTTATTACTGATGGTGCGTTCAATCGCAATTCTGACGATTACAAGAAGTACGTAAAAAAGTATAAGAAAAAAGGAATCAACATGTCGGTGGTTGGAATTAAAATCAAAGAGGTAGATCAAGTGAAAATGACCGAAGCTGCCGAAGTAGGTGGTGGTAGATTGGTTCCCATCATGAAACTAGCAGATGCACAAACAAATTTGAAACAAGAGATTCGTTTTGCAGCGTTTAAACGATGAAACAAAAACTTGAGTCACTTTTTTTTCTATTACTATTAATACAAATTTGTTTAGTACATTTCTCCGAAAATTTAAACCATGTCCACGAAAAAGAAAAAAATTAGCTTTCAGGATATACTGCACGTTTTGCATGCAGATTTGATTGGAAAAGATTCTCACCGAGGTATCACCTTAACTTATGGTTGGTTGGCAAATCAAGTTGGTCATTTTGCCTTGGGTTTTATTCCAACTTTTATTCTTTTTCAATTTAACGACCATTTATTGAAAGCGTGTATTTCAATTGCCTTATTCTGGTTGGTCTTTGAAATTTACAACGCACTTTCTCCCTTATATAAAAAGGAATACAAAGGAAATGGGACCTTTAAAATTCCTTGGAAAAATTTATTATTTGACACCTTCACTGACTTGTGTTTTTTCTGGATGGGCTGTTTTACTTTTTACTTGCTCATGGCTTTCAGTAAGGAATTGTTATATGTATATTTACTTGCTGGTGGCTTACTGTTTTTGTCAATAAGGCATTGGTTTCTTACCAAGTTGCATCAACAAAATGCCATTTTACCCTATCAGTTTAGACTTAGTCAGTGGGACTCCGCCATTAACAATCAATCAGTTGAATCAATTAAAAGCTACTTAGAATGTCCACAATTTACCACCCATTTTATTATTATTGGTGAAAACGGATCTGGTAAAACTCGCTTAAGTGTTGGAATTGCTAATGAATTGGCTATTCGACATCGCTTAAGCACATACACTACTTTTTCAAAACTTTCTAATATGTTTCAAGAAGATGATGAAACGACGCGAAAGAATAATTTTGCATTATGGAATTGGACTGAATCTGAGTTCTTATTGTGCGATGATATCAATCCAGGTAAGCCAAGGGAAGCGAATAGAATTTCTGTAAAAGATGTCAAACAATACCTAGAATTAGGACAATCTGATAGAAACTATGAAGTGCTAAAATGCACAAGCGTAGCTTGGGTGGTTGGGTCACTGGCAGAAGGTGATTCAATTGAAAAATGGCTTGATTTTGTAGAAAACATTGGAATTGCAAGAGAATTTATTTGCGTAATCGATTTAAATTCGACTGTCAATTAGATGGTTTTCAAGCGCAAAAGCTATTAAATGAGTTTCATTTTTTACGTCGAACCGCTTCATAAGATCAGTCACTCTTTTTTCAATTTGTTCAGATTTCTGATTCATTTGAACACCAATTTCACCCTTGTTTTGTCCTTGCGTTAATAGTGAAATTATGTCAGCTTCTTGTAAGGAAATTTGATAGGGATAAAAAAGGTTGGTATTTAAATCAGCTTCAAACTTTTCTTTTTCTGGCCCATAAGCAGCATAACGCATTATTTTTCCAAATTTCAACCCAAAATCAACTTGAAAACGGCCCATAATAGATTTTAAACTTCCATCAAGGAAGGTTTCATGAACTTTTACTTTAGCAACAACTGGAATTTCAGAACCATTTTGATGCATAATTTTTGTTTCAATGGTAAAAGAATACTGTGTTAAGTTAGAATTAAGTGTGTGCAGAAATTTGAGTGCTTTATCGTTAATGTCGTGCACAAATGGGGAAAATCTCGGACACGTCATATTAACAATACCTAACATAGAAATATCACTACTTGAAATACCGACAACGTCTTCCCAGCCATCAGCATATATCATTCGTCCTTCTTCGAAACTATATATGTAAACACCTTCCAAGGGATATTTAAAAATCACATTTTTGTAAAAATTGGACTGTTTACTGCTAAGATCAGCAGTAACATCGCTTATGAATTCTTTAGAATATTTACCAAACTCTTCGCTATCCATTTCAGTTCATTTAAAGTACAACAAATTTAATATAGAACAAATTAAATTAATAAATTGTTGTTACATATTTTACATGATTTGCAAATTAGAATTATACGTGAATTTACAGATAAACTATGTGTAACAATCTGTAAAAGTAAAGTTGTAGATGAAACTGGGTCTTTTTGTTGCTTAATTTTCACTTAATTTGACCACTTATATAGCTAATTTGACCACAAATCACAGAAAAAGCATATAGCGAATCGTGTTATAATCTTATTTAATTAATTATGAAATAAGATTTTACGAAAAAAGAAATAACTTTGTACGCTACACTTTATGTATTATCATGAAAGCAGTTGTTGTTGAAGATTTTAAATTGATTGCAGATGTTTGGGTCAGCTTACTCAAAGACTCAGGTTTTGAGTCTATTGATGTGTTTAAGCATTCAAATGAAGTAATCATGGGTGTTGAAAGAATACAGCCTGATTTAATTTTCATGGATATCAATCTTCCAGGAGATAAAAGTGGCTTAGATTTAACTGAAGAAATTTTAGCTCGTTTTCCGCTTATTAAAATAGTAGTATTGACTATTCATACAGAACCAACTTATGTTCAAAGAGCACTTCAAGCTGGCGCTTATGGTTATATAACAAAGAACTCGTCGGTTTCAGAAATTCGTCAAGGAATTCAAGAAGTATTAGCTGGTAATATATATATATGTAAGGAGATTGAAAACCAGCAGTTGAAGCATTGATTGTGTTATTCGATTATAAAAATAATTTCTTCGCCTTAAGTTTTATTTCTATTTGTGTACCAACGTTAATCTTGGAAGTATAATCAAGTGCTACATTGGCAATCTTAGCTCTGTTTTGAATATTTTGTAGACCCAATCCCTTCTGCACAGATTCATAATCAAAGCCAACCCCATTATCATTTAGGACTATTTTAATCGTGTTTTTTTGCTTTAAAATCGAACAAACTATTTTGGAACATTTGGAGTGCTTTAATGAATTATTCACAAATTCTTGAATAATTCGATAGATGTTGTAAATCTCAACCTCTTTGAAGGTATTGAAGTCAATTTCTTTGTCTAGCTTGATGTCAAAACTTATATTATTTAAACTACTGATTCGATCAAATAAGGATTCAATTCCCGGTATAAGCCCGTTTTGCAACTCAGGAGGGGATAGGCTATAACATAAAGACCGTGTTTGATCTAAGGCCTCTTTTATAATAGTTTTACATAGTTGAAGTGTTGAGTCATCAATAATTTCTCCATTTTCAAATTGATTCAAATACAAGGAAAGTGCTACTAGATATTGAGCTAAGCCATCATGTAGTTCCATTGAAAAGCGATTGCGCTCATAGGTCTGCGTTTCGTTGATTAGGCTTTCCTTTTTCATTTCGAATATTTTTTCATCACTCACATCGCGCATGGAGCCAATTACACGAATAGCATTTCCCATTCTGTCACGAATAATAATTGCCTTGTCTGAAACATCCGCATATTGATTATTGCTTTTTTTGAATCGATATTCAAAACTCCAATTCGATAATTCTGGGTTTTTAAGAACTTCAAGGAAATGGTTATGTGCAACTTTATAATCTTTTGGATGTACAAATTTATTCCAATTTTCACTTGTCGGATATTCAGATTGTTTATATCCAAAGAATCGCTCAATTCCATCTGTCCAGATGAGTGTATTATTTTGAATATTATAATCCCAGATGGTTTCATTTACCGCTTTTGAAACTATATTGAAACGTAAATTGCTTTCCTCAATTAGTTTCTGTGCAGTGTATTTATCTGTAATATCTTCAATAATAGAATAAACGAAAACTGTATTTTTGTCATTTTCGAAAGTAGGATAAGCATCTATTTTAATCCAACTAAATTCCAGTTGATTTTCATGCTGTACACACAGAATGCATCCTATTTGAGATTGGCCAGTGCGTATGGCAGACATGATAGGCAATTGATCAATTGATATAGGGTTGCCATCTTCATTATAGACCTTGGTTTTAGAAGTATCAGTTTTACTTGATAAAAACTCAATATTATGGTTGCCAAGAATACGTATTGCAGCAGGATTGGCATCAATAACTTCCCCCCTCGAATTATAATGAATTATTCCAAAACGTGACCAATCAAATAAATTTCGGTGTTTTTTCTCTGAATATTTAACGCTATCAAGTAAGGTTTTAGCTTCTGAAACATCTTGAAAAGTGCCAAACCAAGCGGTTTCATTGTCCCCTAGTTTTTGAGGAGAAAACAAGCCTTTCAACCATAAAATTTGATTATCAATATCCATAAACTGTAATTCGATTTCCAGCAATTCCATTCTCGATTCAGAAATAGCTAATTCACTCAGTAGAAATTCACTCTCTTTAATTGTTAGTTTTGAAATAAAATGATTAAAATCTTGTTCGACCAGTTCTTTTGTTAGCCCAAGATTTAATTGATTAATGTGTTCATTTATAAAAAGAGTAGAATAGTTTCCTGCCTTATCTTTTTTAATTTTTAAGATTAAAACAGGAACGGAATTGGTAATTTGTCTTAAAAAGAGTTCGTTTTCAATGAGTTTATGTTGATTTTGAACAATTGAAGTAATATCCTCTAAACTCAATAAGTATATCATTTCACTCGTATTAAATAGGGTTTTACCCTCCACGAAGAATATGCGGTGAACACCATCTACATCCTTAAAAGTAATTTGCGTTTTAATAGGATTTAATTGCTCAACTGCATCTTTTATTTGATCAAAAGCGTCACCTAGAAACTCGGTATTAATAAAACTATTTTGGAGATCAATAAATGTCGCTTCTGAATTAATAAGATTAATAAAGCGTAAATAAGAATTGTTATACCAAGTAATTTGTAGATTTTTATCTAACGTTAAATGTGCATTTGATGAGTTTTCAGTAATAAATGAAAGCTTTTCTAGTTCACGGAAATAATACCGATTGCGAAAAATCGTTTCAATTTTTAAAGAAATTTGATGAAAAATTTCGCCAAACCAATCATAATTTATTATTTCCGAATCAAATTCAAAAAGGATACGGAATTGATTTTTTGCATTGTTTATGGACGAGAGATATACATATTTTGTAGTGAAAATGCCATGTAATTCACTGAATAATTCAGGATGTAAAGGACTTATTATTTTGTCAATTGGTGTTTCTTCTAGAAAATCATGTAAACAGGTGTCTTTCTTAATAGCAAATGGAACTTCAACTACTTGGTCAGCATAACCGCATGCATATAGACGATAATTATCTGTTTCACGTTTAAAAATGGTAATATTTAAGCCAGGTAAAACTGATTGACTATTCTCTAAAAACAGCGAGATTGTTTTGAAAAAATTGTTTTGTATGGATATTATTTCATTTAAGGTATCGCGTTCAAATGTGTTTAATGCATCACTCACATATTCATCAGTGATATCGGTAAATATGATCATTATTGAATTATTCGTACTCGGAAATAGACTTACTTCATACCAACGCAGAAAGGGTGAATAAAAAAACTCAAAACGATCACTTAGTTTTTTACTTTTCGTTTGTAAGGCTTTTTCATGTATTTCGGATAAAATTATAGTGGGAAAAACTTCAAATATTGAAAGTCCAATTACTTGTATTGTTTGAATAGAAAGTATTGAAAGTCCTTTATCATTAATGGATGAAATTTTCCAATTATCATCAACAGTTATTATACCCTCCTTGATATTGGCATGTAGAATATCTATCTTATTTTGCGAATCTGAGAGGTTCTGTTGAGTTTGATTTTCTCTCGTTATATTTCGAATGATGAGATATGAATAGGTAATAGCGTTTTGAACAAAAACAGGGTTAACCCTGCATTTAAAGGTAAAGATCTTGTTTAATCTCAGTGCTTCAATTTGAGTACTTAGTATTTCTCCGCTTTTTAGTTTCGTTAATTGAGTATTTATTGAAGAAAAATGTTGTTGATCTAGAAGGTTTTCAAGTCTACAGCCATTTTCAATTCGTTGATTAAATAACAGTTGACTATAACGAAGCGCACTTTCATTGAATTGGATCAATTGGTTGTTTTGATCAAAAAGCAGAAATGCATCCCCCGTACTTTTTATAATTTCATGAAAACTATGATTAAGAATTGCCAAATCACGCTGAATTTGCTCGTTTGCATTCTCTGCATTTTTCTTTTCTAAATAGTGGTTGTTTGATTTTTTTAAAATTAAATAAAATGCAAATCCACTGAAGAGAATAAAGAACAATTCTATTAAAATATGACTACTAAGTATTGTGTTGCCGAAAAAAAAGATTTCGCTAATTATAACCCAGCTCATTCCAATAAGAATATATATTATCGGTATAAGAGAACTCCTGTTCATTTCTTAATGATTTGTGGTTTGATAGAAATTCTAATTGACTAGTCCCAAACGTACCACTAATTTCCAACAACTGCAATAACCATTCGATTAAAGAGATTTTCACCGAAGTATCGTCGATTTAGTCGATAGCAAAATTCGTTGAGATAGTTTTGCAA
>Ga0105050_10001175_pt1 | contig 39697 bp, 36 predicted proteins | sample FRY01_FD_78088 | JGI IMG/M metagenome (GOLD analysis project Ga0105050, IMG submission 78088) | Freshwater microbial communities from Lake Fryxell liftoff mats and glacier meltwater in Antarctica - FRY-01 | ecosystem: Environmental > Aquatic > Freshwater > Ice > Glacier meltwater ...
CGGGAATGTCCACGGCCGCCAGCGGATCGTCGGCAAGGACCTCGATCACCTGACCGGGTGGGGCGGTGGCTGCCGCCTGCCGCAGGAGCCCCACCGGTACGGGGCACCACGTCCCGAGGGCATCAATCACCCGAGCGTCGCTCACGGGCGCGGGGGAGCCATGGCCCGCAGGGCCACCACCGATTCCGTGAACGCCCGCGTGGCTACGGCCAGATGCTCGTCGGTGGTATCCGGGCCGATGGTGATGAGCACGGCGCCACGCGCCACCTCGTCGTCGGCACCCATGGCCTGAAGCACCGGTGATGACTTGCCGGCACCGAACGTGCACGCCGACCCCGGTGCCACCGCCACGCCACGGGCGGCCATGGCGAGTGCCAGCGCCTCGCCCTCCACGCCGCGCGCAGATACCTGCACGTGGCCGGGCAGCCGGTCGGGGGACGGAGGTCCGTTCAGCACCACGCCCGGCACGTGCAGCAGGGCATCCACCAGCCGGGTGGCTGCCGCGCGCATCTGATCGGCGCGCAGGGGCATGGCCGCGCGTGCCTCATCGGCAGCAGCACCAAGCCCTGCGATGCCGAGCAAATCATGGGCCCCGCCGCGCTTTCCACCCTCCTCCAGACCGCCCTCGATGAGCGGGTGGATGACCGTGCCGGGACGCACGAGCAGTGCGCCGGTCCATGCCGGCCCACCGAGTGACCGTCCTCCCAGCACCACGAGATCCGCGCCGAGCCCATCCAGGATGGGCAGCAGCCCCGCGGTCTCCTCGGCGTCGAGCACGATGACCGCGTGGGGCGCCGCCTCACGCACGGCCGTGATGGTGGTGGCCGCATCGCGCACGCAGCCCACCTCGGCCTGCGCATGCGTAATCACCACGAGGTCGGCACCTATGGCCGCCGTGGCCATGGCCTGTGGCAGTACATCGCCCACCGTGCTCACCTGAGCCATGTGCACCGCACCGCCATCGCGGGTGACCGACCGTGCGGCTGCGATGGCCGAGGCGTGTGCGAGCAGGTCCATGGCGATGACAGGACCTGTGAGCCCGCGGGCCGCGAGCGAGCCCTTGATCGCCAGATTCCGCGCCTCGGTCGGCCCCGAGGTGAGGATGACCGCGTCACCGGCCCATCCGACCAGATGGGACACGGCGACCCGGGAAGCGTCCACGGCCTCCGCGGGACCGCGGGCATACTCGTGCAGGCCCATGGGGCTCGCGCCCACGGCGATCCACCGCGCCATCGCATCGCGCACCGCCAGAGAGGGGGGCCACCCGGAAGCGTGATCGAGATATGTACTCATCGCCCCTCCGCCAAGCGTGCTCCCAGCTCCCGCGGCAGTCCGGCTGTCTGGATGGCGTTCTGGGCCCCCGGCACATCGTACGGGGTGCGGCGGAACGTGAGGGTGTTGGCGTCGGGGTTGAAGACCGCCCACGACGCCCGCGGGTCCAGGTCGCGTGGCTGTCCGACGGATCCGGGATTGATGAGCCACCGCCCGCGGTCGAGCGACACCGTCTCCTCGCCTCGCACGAGGCCGCCGTCAAGGCGTCCGTCGTCACCCAGGCACCAGGCGCCGGCCAGATGGGTGTGGCCCACCATCATCACCCGGGCCGGGTGGGCAGCCAGTGCGGCACGCACGCCGTCGCCGTCTCGCACGTAGTCCCAGACCGGGTCGAGTGGCGAGGCGTGGAAGAGCGCGATGTCACCCGTATCGTCCATGGGCTCCAGATCGGCGAGTCGGTCGAGCGCGTTGCGGTCGAGCCGTGTGCGGGTCCACTCAATGGCGGTACGGGCCCATGGCGAGAACGCATCGTTCGGTACGCGCCCGGCCGCAGCGAGGTCGTGGTTGCCCGCGATACACCGCTCCGATGTTGTCACGCAGACGCGCAGGCATTCAGCCGGGTGGGCGCCGTATCCGACCATGTCGCCCAAGCACCACACGCGCGTGACCCCCGCCTGCCGTTGGGCACGGAGCACGGCATCGAGTGCATGGCGATTGCCATGCACGTCGCTGATAATGGCGATGGAGTTGCGCACGCGCACCTACGATAACCCCGTGAGCCGCCTCATCCAGTTCGTCGTCGTTGGGCGATTGCGCGCACCCCTCGATGCCGCCGGGCAGGAGTACGAGGCCCGTATCGCCCGCATGGCCGACCTGCGGGTGGACGAGGTGGCCGCCGAAGCCGTACAGCACGGTGACGCGCAGGTGTTTCGCAAAGAGGGCGAGCGCATGCGCGCGAAGATCGTGAAGGGCGCCCACGTGGTGGCCCTGGACGTGCGGGGAAGGGCCCCGACGAGCAGCGAGGCACTGGCTGAGTGGATGGGGCGTCGCCTGGAGAGTCCTCGCCCGACGGTCTTCCTGATTGGGGGCGCCATCGGTCTTGACCCCGCGTTGGCCGATACGGCCGACGCGCGCATGTCGCTGGGGCCGCTGACACTCCCGCACCAACTTGCGCGGGTGGTGCTGGGCGAGCAGGTATATCGCGCGCTGGCTGATCTGGCCGGGCATCCCTACCCGCACGCGGGCGGCGGCCGGTAGCATCGCGCGCCGTGCCCGCCGTCAGTCCCATCACGCCGCTCTCGGCCGCCCTTGCCCGGGAGGCATCGGCGGTTGCTGGGGGCGTAGACGCCACGGCGGTGCTCGAGCCACCGCGTGATGCCGCGTTTGGCGATTTGGCAACCAACGTCGCGATGACGTTGGCAAAGGCCACCACGCGCAACCCGCGCGATCTGGCCGACGAACTGGTAACCCGCATTCAGGCCGACGCCGAACTCGGCCCTCTCGTGACATCGGCCGAGGTCGCCGGCCCTGGCTTCATCAACCTCACCTTGAGCCCGAGGTGGTTTGCCGATGCCGCTCGTACCATCGTGGCCGCTGGCAACGACTACGGCCGGGGCCAGGCCGACCCGGCGGAGCGTGTGCTCATCGAGTTCGTATCGGCCAATCCCACTGGCCCGCCGCACGTGGGCCACGCCCGTCAGGCCGCCTACGGCGACGGCGTGGCGCGCATTCTCGAGTACGCTGGCCACGCGGTGACGCGCGAGTTCTACGTGAATGACTGGGGTCGCCAGATGCAGCTGTTCGGTGCATCGGTGGCGGCGCGCTATGGCCAGTTGTTCGGGCTGTCCACGGCAATTCCCGAAGACGGCTATCAGGGCGACTACGTGGTGGGTATCGCCGAGTTGATGCGCGATGAGGTGGGCGCAACCTACGCCGCGCGCGTGGACCCGCCGGACGACGAGGCGCTCGCCTTCTTTTCTGATCGCAGCAGCGCCCTGATGCTGGCGAACATGACCGCCGATCTGGAGCGGTTTCGCGTGCGCTTCGACGCCTTCTTCAGCGAGACCACGCTGCACGAGGCGGGCACCGTGCAGCGTGGTCTCGAGGCCCTCATCGCATCGGGCGACGCCTACGAGCACGATGGCGCCCTGTGGTTTCGTACCAGCACGTACGGCGACGAGAAGGACCGTGTGCTGCGCCGCTCCGATGGCACCACCACGTATCTTGCCGCGGATGTCGCCTACCACCTCGACAAGGCCGGTCGCGGTGACGACCGCCTGCTCGACGTGCTGGGTGCCGACCACCACGGGTACATCGCACGCCTGCACGCCGTCATCGCGGCCGGTGGCCACAACCCCGACATGCTCGAGGTACCCATCGTGCAGTTGGTGTCGCTGATCGAGGGCGGCGAGGCCAAGCGCATGAGCAAGCGTGCGGGCACGTTGGTGACGCTGGGCGAGTTGATTGATGACATCGGCGTGGACGCCGCACGGTTCTTCCTCGTCCAGCGCAGCCACGAGACCGCGTTCGACCTCGACCTCGACGTGGCCCGGGCCGAGGGCAACGAGAACCCGGTCTACTACGTGCAGTACGCCCACGCGCGCATTGCGGGGATCTTGGCGCAGTCGCCGGAGGCGCCCAGTGATGCCGAGCCGCCCGCCCAACTCGACCCCTCGGAGCGCGCGCTGCTCTTGACCCTGTGTGCGTGGCCGGAGGCGGTGCGCGAGGCCGAGGGTCGCCGCTCACCCCACAGGGTGGCTGCGTATCTCACGGATCTGGCCCGCGATTTCCACGCCTTCTACCACCGCTGCCGCGTGGTGGGCGAGCCCCCCGAGGTCGTTGCCTTTCGTCTCAACCTGCTCAGTGCCACCCGCGCGGTCATCGCCACGGGGCTCGATCTCATCGGCGTGGAGGCTCCCGACCGCATGTAGGTGGTGCGCTACCCTTGCGGCGACTCGCGGGTGTAGCTCAGTTGGTAGAGCATCAGCTTCCCAAGCTGAGGGTCGCCGGTTCGAGCCCGGTCGCCCGCTTCGGTTGGTACCTATGCTTATCGCCCCAGTCCCTCCATGCCTCTCGTCAGTAGCGACGATGTCGGGGCAGCAGAATGGGAACGTCTAAGCGTTCTCGAGCGGACCATCGGGGCTGTGTCCATCCATCGCCGAACGATGAAGAACGGCATCGCTGGCTACATCAGACGCGTGGGCGCGGTACCGCAACCACCAAGGACTTCACGACGCCCCCACTGATCTTCGCCGTGAGTTTGGCGCCGTTGCGCGCCCGCACCAGGACGACGGACCCGGACGGTCGCTTCGCCTTCAGCCGGTAGGCGCGGCGCACCTTGGCGACGCTGTCGCCGGGCGAGATGCCCTTGTCGGTGCGCCAGACCGGGTTCTTCAGCACCGCTGCCCGAACACGGGCGTCGTCGCCACAGGTTCCGGACGATGACCCGCTGAAGGCCATGATCGCGCCGAGCGATGACCACGTGACATGACACGCGCCGTAGGACGCACGCTGCCGCCCCTGGCCGCCGAATGCGGTGGCAGCCGATGCCAAGGTGCCGGACCGTGCACGAAGGTTGCCCAGTCGCACACCACCCGCGCGGCTGACCATCACGGTCAGGGGCCCAGACGGCGTGACCGTGGCCGCTGGTGTCGTGGCCGGACCGGTGGTGAGGTTGATGGGGGTGAGCCCGCTGAAGACGAGCATGGTGTTGTAGAGACCGAGCACCTTCACCGCGTAGTCGGCACCCGTCGCCCAATTGCCATCGCCCATCTGCTCCCACGTGGGCGACTTCCCAGCCGGCGACACCATCGCGAAGCGCGGGTCAATGAGTGGGCGGGCGAGGCCGGCAACCGATGCCTTGGGATCGCCATAGATCCACAGGTGCTGGATCTGTGCGCGCACGCCATCCTGCGGGGTGGCGAACAGCGCACCGCGTGAGCAACTATCGCAGGCGCCAAGGCCCGAGTAGTTGTTGTCGGTGGGCTTCACCATGCTGCCCCGGTATACGAACCACCCCGTCTCGAGCACCGACTGCGCGAACGCGATATCGCCGCGCACATTTTGCGCGTTACCTTCATCCACGAAGATCTGTGCGAGGTTGTCCATGGGTGTGGCGATTGCCGGGGTGATGCCCTGTTTGGCGAACCACGCCGCGATCTGGGCGCCGGTGAGGCGCGATTGCCCGAGCAGCGGGGTCACTGACGTGAGCTTGGTCGCGGGGACGCTGGTGGTTGGTGCCGTCGTGGTTGGTGCGGGTGTGGTGGTGCCCCCGGCGGGCACGGGCACTTGCGCCTGTCCCAGAAGGGCGGCTGGGATGGCGAGCAGCAGCGCTGCGGACATGGCGAGTGGAGTGCGCATGGCGGATGATGGTAGGCCATGCGGGCAACGTGCCCGCGTGGCGTTCACCGGATCTTTACGACCCGGGGACGCAGCGCCCTGCCGACGGTCAGCTCGCGGCCGTAGCGGGCCACGTTGCCCCGCGACCCCGCGACCCCCCGACACGCCTCAGCCTGGGGTGCCGTCCTGTGCATCGTCGAAGTTGAGCGAAGCGGAGTTGATGCAGTAACGCATGCCGTTGGGTCCCGGGCCATCGGGGAAGACGTGCCCAAGGTGTGCGTCGCACGTCGCGCAGCGCACTTCGATGCGCGCGACGGACATCGAGTTGTCCTGGATCTCTGTGACGGCGCCCGGACTGACGGGCGTCATATAGCTCGGCCAGCCGGTCCCCGATTCAAACTTGTGCTTTGAGTCGAACAGTGGGGCCTCGCAGCAGATGCAGCGATAGATGCCGTCGTCGTGGTGGTCCCAGTAGATGCCCGTGAAGGGGGCCTCGGTGCCGGCCTCGCGGGTCACGTGGTACTGCATGTCGCTCAGCGTGTCGCGGTACCGCGCGTCGTCATCGGTGGTGTCGCGTGTCAACGTGCTCCTCCCATCGCGTCGGGGGTATCCCGCCGAGCATAGGACGTTCGCCCCCGGCTGCGGACCGCACCTGTTTGCGGACGTGGGGTCGCTGATAACCTCGCCAGTTGATCATGAGGTCCCGTTCCCGCTTCGCAATCGCACTGGTTCTCGCAACCGCCCTCGGCGCGTGGCTCATCTGGACGAGCATCGGCGGCAGCCTTGAGACCTATACGAATCCGTCTGGCCTGCGCCAAACGGACACCAGTACGTACCGCCTGAACGGCATGGTCAACGCGGGGTACGGCTCGGCGCCGGCCGAGCAGGCCCAGACGGCCGCCGGCCTCACCTTTGTGGTGCGCGACAAGCAGAACTCTGCCTCCACGGTGCAGGTGAAGTACCACGGCTCTGTGCCTGACCCATTCGCGGTGGACCGCGAGATCGTGGTGACCGGCCACATGCAGGATGGCGTCTTCATCGCCGACCGCGGCTCGCTCGTCACCCTCTGCCCGTCGAAATTCATGGAGAAGGGCGCCGCAAAGGGCACGGCGATGCCCGCCACCAGCAAGGCCGTCAAGGACTCTTCGGGCCAGTGAGCCTCGTCGGGCGCGTCGCGCTGCTCTTGGCATTCGCGGCTGCGCTATACGCGGTGTGCGCTGCGCTGTGGTCGCGGCGCCCCGGGCAGCTGCGCTTCATGGTGTCGGCCGAGCGCGCCGTCTACGGAATGGCCGCCGTCACCACGGTTGCGGTGATCACCATGTGGACCGCGTTGCTCACCGATCAGTTCAACCTGGCCGACGTGGCCGGCTACTCGTCGCGCACGTTGGGCGACCGCTACAAGATCACCGCCCTGTGGGGGAGCCAAGCGGGGTCGCTCCTTCTGTGGACCTGGCTGCTGTCGCTCGTCTCGGTGCTGGTGGTGGTCACCAACCGGCGTCGCAACCGCGAGCTCATGCCCATTGTTGTGGCGGTGCTCATGGCTGTGGGGGTGTTCTTTACCAGCGTCGTCTCATTCATCACGAGTCCATTCGAGACGTTGTCGCCGGTGCCCATGGACGGCCGCGGTCTCAACCCGCTATTGCAAAACGCCTACATGCAGAGTCACCCTCCGCTGCTGTACATCGGGTACGTGGGTCTCACCGTGCCGTTCGCGTTCGCCGTGGCCGCGCTCGTCACTCGGCGCCTTGACACCGCGTGGATCACCTCCATCCGTCGCTGGACCACTGTCAGCTGGATGTTCCTGGGCGTCGGCATCGTGCTGGGCTCACGTTGGGCATATGAGGAACTGGGATGGGGCGGGTACTGGGCATGGGATCCGGTGGAGAACGCCGCGCTGATGCCGTGGCTGGTGGCGACTGCCTTTTTGCACTCGATCATGGTGCAGGAACGCAGGGGCATGCTGAAGATCTGGAACATGGTCCTGATCACCCTCACCTTCAGCCTTGCGCTGTTCGGCACGTTCCTTGTCCGCTCGGGCATCCTTTCGTCGGTACACGCCTTCGGCGAGAGCACGCTGGGGCCGTACTTCCTCGCGCTCATCGTGGCGGTGCTCGTGGGTGTATTCGCACTACTCATCACGCGACTACCGCTCTTGCGCAGTCAGAACGGCCTCGAGAGCTACATCAGCCGTGAGGCGATCTTCCTCTACAACAACCTGCTGCTGGTGGGGCTGGCCTTCGCAGTATTCTGGGGCACGATCTTTCCCGTGCTGTCGGCGGCCGTACGCGACGACAAGATCACGGTGGGGCAGGGCTTCTTCAATCAGGTGGCAGGGCCAATTGGATTGGCCCTGCTGCTCTTCACCGGTGTGGGCCCGCTCATTCCATGGCGCAAGGCGTCGGGTCGCGAACTGCGCCGCCGCTTCGCCGTGCCGCTCATCGTGGCGGTCATCGTGCTGGTGCCATCGCTCATGCTGACGCAGGATGGTGGGAATTGGTGGGCAGCCGTCGCCTTCGTGCTGGCGGCCTTCACGCTCACCTGCATCGCCGGTGAGTTCTGGCGCGGCATGGCGGTGCGCCACCAGTCGGGTGGCATCTCATGGTTCGGGGCCGTCGGCCAGATGTTCGTGCGCAGCCGACGTCGGTACGGTGGGTACATCGCACACGTGGGCATCGTGCTCATGATCGTGGGCATCGTCAGTCAGGGCTCGTTCTCGTCGCAGGGAGATCTGGCACTGCGCACCGGGCAGGACGGCACAGTGTCGGGCTACACGTTCGTGAACGAAGGCGGTACCCGGTCGCGCGATCCTCACAAGATGAGCGTGGGCGTAAAGTTGGCTGTGTACGAGGGTCCGGGTCGCATTGCCACGCTCGAGCCACGTGTGGATATGTTCACGGCACAAATGCAGCGCTCCACCGAGGTGGCTATTGACAGCACGCCGTTCCGGGACGTGTACGTGGTGCTCGTGGGTCTCACACCCGATGGCTTGGCGCGCATCAGTGTGTTCATCAATCCGATGATGATGTGGATCTGGACCGGCGGAATCGTCATCGTCATTGGGGCACTGATCGCCGTGTGGCCGTCGCGCCGTGCCCGGGCTCCCGCCGCGATGCCCGAGGGGGCCGACGCCGCCCCTCGGGGGTAGCCTCGCGCCACCCTGATGACCTACCTCATCATCGCCGTCCTCAGCATCGCTCTCGTGGCCCTCATTGTGTGGCCGCTGGTCAATGGCCGCTCTGGGGTGGCCCCGACGCCCGGTGCGCAGGCGCTGGAGGCAGTGGAGGACGAGTTGATGCGTTCGTTCGATGCGATTGGTGAGATTGACATGGACCACCGTGCCGGCAACCTCTCCGATGCGGACTTCGGCGACCTCGACCGCGAGGAGCGTGCCCGTGCCGTCGAGTTGATGCGTCAGCGTGATGCCCTGCGTGCGGACGACGAGTTGGCGTGACCGGTCATCGCGCATGGCGCGTGGCTGCGCTCGGGGCTGTGGCGCTCGGCGCGATCCCGCTGTTCGCCGGGTGCAGTGCCCGTCTTGATCAGATGGCAGCCATCGCCGCTGATGGGGGCGGCAACATCACCGTGGAACTGCGCCTTGACCAAGCAGCGCAGGATGCAATCAATCTCCCCGCTCAGTTACGGGCCGGCACGTTTGATCAGTTTCTCACGTCCACGGGCGAGCGCTGGAGCGCGCCCGGGGCGCCGGGCCTCACATTTCGCGAGGTGCGTCAGCCCGACGGCACCGTCGTTCTGACCAGCGTGCATCGCCTGCGCGCCGGTGCCGGCGACTTGGCGGACCTGCGGTCAGCCTTTGCGACCAAGCGCTCGCTGCAGCCGATTCTCAGCGCCACGGGGCGCTACTGGGCGGCGCCAGTTGCGGACGACGGCACCACCACGGCCGCCACCCAGATGGCGGGTGCTGGCGCACCCCAGTCGCGCGTCACCGGGCTTCCAGTCAGTGTGACGCTGCAGACCCTGCTCGCATCGGAGTTCACACCAGCGCGCGTGGACCGCAGTAAGCAAAAAAACCTGCCCACGTTCACGGTGGCGTCGCGTGGGGGTGTGGGGGACGTGCTCGATCCCACGTGCGACGCACTGGCGAACCGGGACGTGAAGACCCGCGCCGACAAGGCCCTCGGCGCCGGGCTGATATTCCGGAACACGTGGGCGATGCCCACCGGCATCTTGGAGGCGTCGGAGGGCGCGGCGCTGGCAGCGGGGAACGCGACCGCCACCTGGACCATGGCATATGGGGAGTGCCCGCTGATGGAGTTGTCGTCGGCCGGTGCCGATGACGGACGCTTCGTGAACGGGCTCATTCTCGGCGGCGCGCTGTTGTTCCTGCTGATCGTGTTCGGATGGCGCGGCATCATGAAACGTCGCGGGGTGGGATCAACGCAGGCCTGACACCTGCACCCTGCCCGAGCGGTGGCGGCTGGATGGATAGTGTTAAATAGCAGGCATATTACGCGTAATACGGTCCGTTTCCCCCCGGCGGCCACTTTCCTAGTTGTCACGTCACTAGTCGTACAAATGTCCCACTGAAACTCATAAAGACGTAAAGCTCGTTGCACGCTCGGGGTTGACTCGACGGTGTATGCGGCTAGGGTCCGACGCGGCTATGACCTCCGAGGGGCACCCCATCCGGCAATTCTGCTGGGCAGGGCGTGACCTACAGCCGGTGAACACACACCCACGCGGGTGACCGGCGGAAAGGATCACAGGATCATCAATCACCACAGCAGGGATGTGCGCGTTCTGGCCCGTCGCTTCCGCCGTCTTGTGGGAGTGTTCGCCGTTGCCACGCTCGCAATCGGGGCTCCCGCCGCAGTCGGCGTGACCATTCCCCCCTCCTACCCGTCCGGTGCTGGCGCGTCCGCGCCGCCCGCTGACGTCGGTGTGCCACCTGCCCCCCTGGCTGCGACCACACCCGCGACTCCTGCGACCACACCCGCGACTCCTGCGACCACACCCGCGGTGGCTGCCCCTGAGGGTCGCGGCCTCACGCCGAGATCGGGCCGCGCCGACGTGAAGACCCTGCAGCGCAAACTGCGCATGAAGGGAATAAGGATTCCGGTGGATGGCAAGTACGGCCCACGTACCCGCGCCGGTGTGCGCATTCTTCAGCGCAAGTGGAAGCTCAAAGCCACGGGCATTGCCGACGTTGCGCTCTTGGCGAGGCTCGGCATCAAGGTCCGCGCGGTCGCCTCGACCCCCGCTGCCGCCCCAGGCACGGCGCAGTATCTCAAGGCCTTCCCGGTCAATGGCACACACCAACTCACCAAGAGCTGGGGCGCTTTCCGCGGCAGCCTGCAGGGCCAGAGCCATCAGGGTGAGGACATCATGGCGGCGCAGGGCACCCCGGTTGTGGCCGTCGCCGACGGCACCATCAAGCGCCTCACGCGCGTCGAGACCGGTCTCGGTGGCATCTGGATCTGGCTCGTCGACAACGCCGGGAATGAGTACTACTACGCTCACCTCACGGACATCGCGCCCGGTCTGGACGCGGGCTCCAAGGTGACCGCTGGCCAGCAGATCGGCACCGTGGGTAACACGGGGGACGCGCGCTTCGGCGCCGGGCACCTGCATTTCGAGGTGCACCCGGGCGGCGGGGCTGCCATCGATCCATACCCGGATCTGATCGCCCTTGATCCGTCCCGCGGCACGGCTGGCTGACCAACTCGGTGACGTGGCCCCGTGCGGGCCGCGTCACCGAGTGGCCGTTCGCGGCTAGTGTCCCGAGTCGTAAGTTCGTATGCAGTTCCCGAGGGAATCCCCCGCGAGGCAAGGACGCAGATCAGCCCCAATATCAGGCATATTGGGGCTGCCGAGGACGCCGCATCGCGATGGGATGCAGCCGGGAACTGCCACGTAATTTATGACTCGGGACGCTAGTCTCCCGGATCGTTCCTGCACGCGAACCGAGAGGACCCCGCGCGTTGTCCGAGATGCCGCCCGCCCAGAAGACCGCCCAGTATCTCGCCCTGCCACATGAGGTACATCGCGTCGTGTTGCTCTACTCGGGCGGCCTCGACACGTCGGTGATGCTCAAGTGGATTCAGGATGAGTACGACGCCGAGGTGGTGGCGCTGTGCATCAACTTGGGACAGCCCGATGATGACTTCACCGCCATCTTGGAGAAGGCAAGCATGCTGGGCGCCGTTGAGAGCCTGGTGATTGATGCACGCGAGGAGTTCGCCCGCGACTACGTGGCGCCGGCCATCAAGGCGAATGCTCGTTATCAGGGCGGCTACCCCCTCTTCACCGCGCTGGGCCGCCCCCTCATCGCCAAGCTGGCGGTGGATGAGGCACGTCGCCACGGCTGCGACACCATCGCCCACGGGTGCACCGGCAAGGGCAACGATCAGGTGCGTATTGAGGCGACGATCGCCACGCTGGCGCCCGAACTGCGAGTCATCGCCCCGGTGCGCGAATGGCAGATGGGGCGCGATGAGGAGATCGCCTACGCACATGAGCACGGTATCCCCGTGTCAACGAGCGTCGAGCGCCCGTACTCGATTGACGACAACCTTTGGGGTCGTTCGAGCGAGGGTGGGGTCATCGAGGACCTCGGCCAGGCCGTGCCCGAGGACGTGTTCCAGTTGGTGACGCCCCCCACTAAGGCACCGGACCGCCCGGAGGAGATTCGCCTGGCGTTCCGTGAGGGTCTGCCGGTCAGCCTCGACGGCCACGAGATGGCCCTCGTGGACATCATCCCGGCGATTGCCGAGATCGCCTGCCGCAATGGTGTGGGCATCATGGATTACATCGAGGACCGCGTGGTGGGTCTGAAGGTGCGGGACGTGTACGAGGTGCCTGCCGCGACCGTGATCCTCGAGGCGCACAAGGAACTCGAGAAGTTGGTGTGCACGGGGCGCGAGAACGCCCTGAAGGCCAACCTCGACTTGTTGTGGGCACAGTTGGTCTACGAGGGCCTGTGGTACGAGCCGCTCTTGGCCCACCTGAACGCGTTCATGGAGTCCGTGAACGCCAAGGTGGAGGGCGAGGTGACGGTGCGCCTGTACAAGGGCTCATGCACCGTGGTCACCCGCGAATCGCCGCTTGCGCTGTATGACCGCACGCTGGCCACGTTTGATGCCGACCCGACGTTCTCGCAGCACGCAAGCCCGGGGTTCATCGAGTTGTTCAGCCTGCAGAGCCGCATGGCGTATCAGGTCGCCCAGGGGCGGAAGAAGGGCTGACGCGACCGCCCCAGAACGTGCGGGAGCTGTCACGAGGGGGTGCCACGAGGCACCCCCTCGTCGTCCGTGGGGAGGGGTAGGTTTGGCGGGAAGATGAGCACCAGCCCGCCGTTCGCCCACCTGCACGTCCACTCGGATTACTCGATCCTCGATGGCGCGTGCAAAATTCCGCGCCTGCTCGATCGGGTGGAGGAACTGGGGCAGTCGGCGGTGGCCCTCACCGACCACGGCGTGATGAGCGGCGCGGTGGAGCTGTACCGCGAGGCGACGAAGCGCGGCATCACGCCGATTGTGGGCCTCGAGGCCTACGTGGTGCCGGACCACCGCTTTCGCGGAAAGGAGAAGCGCAACCACCTCACGTTGCTCGCCGAGAATACCGAGGGCTACTACAACCTCATCAAGCTCTGCTCCGCGGGATACCTCAACGGCTACCACCGCCGTCCCCGCATTGATCATGAGCTCATGAGCCAGTACGCCAATGGCATCATCGTGCTGTCGGGCTGCCTCTCGGGCACCATCTGCTCGCGCTTGGCTGATGAGGACCTGAACGGCGCGCGCGAGGAGCTGGACACCCTCTGCCAGATCTTCGGGTCCGAGGACGTATACCTCGAACTGCAGGACGCCGGCATTGACGGACAGGGGCGAATCAACCAGCACCTGGCCACGCTGTCGAAGGACACGGGCCAAACGATGGTGGCCACGGGCGACGTGCACTACGTCTGCCATCAGGATGCCGAGAGCCACGAGGCACTGCTGGCCATCCAGACCCGCGACGTGCTGTCGAATCCCGACCGGTTCAAGTTCGACACGCAGGAGTTCTTCATCAAGTCGGGCGCGGAGATGCTGCGCGCGCTCCCGGAGTACCCCGAGTCGCTTGAGACCACGCTCGAGATCGCGGAGCGCTGTTCGGGGCTCAGACTGCCGCTCGGTGATCTCAAACTGCCGGTGTTCCCCGTGCCCTCGGGCGAGAGTGATGATGTGTTCTTGGAGCGTCTGTGCCGCGAGGGGCTCGACCGCTGCTACGGTGAGGGCAGTTGGCCGTCAGAGGTCGAGGAGCGGCTGCAGTTCGAAATCAACACCATCCGCGAGATGGGTTTCTCGTCGTACTTCCTCATCGTGTGGGACTACATCAAGTGGGCACGCGAGAACGGGGTGGCGGTGGGCCCGGGCCGCGGGTCGGCTGCGGGTTCGCTGGTGGCGTACTCGCTGCGCATTACCGAGCTCGACCCATTGGAGCACGGACTGCTGTTCGAGCGCTTCCTCAACCCGGGACGCAAGTCAATGCCGGATATTGACACCGATTTCTCGGTGGCGGGACGCGACCGCGTGGTGGCCTATGTGACGCAGAAGTATGGCGGCGACGCGGTGGCACGCATCGGGACGTTCGGCAAGTTGCTGGCCCGCGCGGTGGTGCGCGACTCCGGTCGCGTGCTGGGCTTCCCATACGCGCAGGTGGACCGCATCGCCAAGCTTGTGCCCGAGCGGCCGATCGGCATCAAGCTGGAGCAGGCGCTCGCCCCCGGTGGCGACTTGGCTGCGTACGTGGACTCGGATGAGGGCGCCAAGCGCATCATCGAGGTGGCTCGGCCGCTCGAGGGTCTGGTGCGCAACGAGGGGGTGCACGCTGCCGGCGTGGTCATCGCGCCGGGCCCGATCACGGACTACCTGCCGGTGCGCGTGGACGATGAGGGCGCCGTGGTCACTCAGGTGCCCGCCCACGATGTGGAGGCCCTGGGTCTGCTCAAGATGGACTTCTTGGGACTGCGCAACCTCGACATCATCCAGGACGCCCTTCGCCTGATCCGTGACGGGGGCGGGGTGGACCTCGATGTCGAGGCCCTTCACATGGACGATCAGGCCACGTATCGCATGCTGGCCAAGGGCGATGGTGTCGGCGTATTTCAGTTCGAGTCGTCTGGCATGCGCGACGCCCTTCGTGAGGTGCGACCAACTGAGTTCGCCGACATCGTGGCGCTGGTGGCGCTGTACCGCCCCGGTCCCATGGCGTTCATTTCCACGTACGCCAAGAACAAGCGCGACCCCAGCCGCGTGCGGTTCGACGACCCGCGCCTTGAGCCCATCACGGGCCCCACCTATGGCGTGGCGGTGTACCAAGAACAGTTGATGCAGATCTCGCGCGCCATCGCGGGGTTCTCGCCCGCGCGCGCAGACGACTTGCGCAAGGCCGTGGGGAAGAAGGACAAGGAGTTGATGGCATCGCTGCGTGGCGAGTTCATTCAGGGCTGCCTGAACTCGGGCGTGGTGCAGGATGTCGCACAGAGTCTGTGGGGCTTGTGTGAGGCTGCCGGCGACTACTCGTTCAACAAGAGCCATGCCGCCTGTTACGCCCTGCTCGCGTATCGCACCGCATACCTGAAGGCCAACCACCCGGGCGAGTACATGGCCGCCGTGCTGACCTCGGTGATGGATACCAAGGACCGCGTGCCGTTCTACGTGTCGGCATCGTCCGACATGGGCATCGAGGTGCTGCCGCCCGACGTGAACACGTCGGTGTCGGGCTTCGCGGTGACCGGGGACCGCGAGATCCGGTTTGGCCTCACCGCGGTCAAGGGTGTGGGCGAATCGGCGGTACAGGCCCTTCTGGCGGAGCGCGAGTCGGGCGGCGCCTACACGTCGTTGTGGGATTTCTGTCGTCGCGTTGATCCCGTGCAGTTGAACAAGCGTGCCCTTGAGAGCCTGGTTCGCGGAGGGGCGCTCGACTGCACTGGCGCCAGCCGTGCGGGAATGCTCGCGACCCTGCCCGCCGCGATGGCGCAGGCTGCCAAGCGCCGTGCGGACACCGCCGCGGGCCAGGAATCGTTGTTCGGTCTGATGGGGGATTCCGACGCGGGCGCGGCAGGGGCTGATCCCCCCATCACGCAGCGCGAAATGGACAAGGACGAGTTGCTGGCGGGCGAGAAGGAGGCCATCGGTCTCTATGTGTCCAGCCACCCGCTGGCCGACTGCCGACGACAACTGCGGCGCGTCACCACCGTGACCATCGGCGAGGTGGGCACGCTGTCGGACGGCCAGTTGGTGAACCTCGGCGGGATCGTGGGCACCATCAAACACATCACGACCAAACGCGGGGAGCCCATGGCGTTCGTGCGGCTGAACGACCTCGAAGGCGGCATCGAGGTGGTCGTTGTGCCGCAGGTGCTGGCGGTCGCACGCGAGATCCTGCGCGAGGATGCGCTGGTGCTGATGAGTGGGCGCATTGATCAGAAGGGTGAGGACGAGACCAAGTTGGTGGCGCAGTCCATTACCCCCTTCGCGCCTGACCCGTCCGAGGAGGAGGATCGCCTACTCCTGAAGGTGGAGGCCAGCCGTCTGGCCGGTGCTGACATGGGAATGCTGAAGCAGCTGATCAGTGACCACCCGGGCGAGGCCTCGGTGGTGGTGGATCTGATGACGCCCGAGGGACGGGTGCGCATGCGACTGGGCAAGGAGTATCTGGTGGATCCAGACGACCGAAACCTGCAAGCCTCGCTCAAGTCGATGTTCGGGGAGCGCGCGGTCGCCTGATTCCTGACTACGTGCTGACGAGCCCGTCGAGGCGCCGGATGGCGTGGAGGGCGTCCGCCATGATTGCCCCGATGATCTCCGCCGCGGGGCGATCTGGCCCTGCAAGCGCGGCGGCCTGACCCGCCCAGAGCGACATCAGTTCAGCGCGGTCTGCCTGTGCAGCCGCGCGGCGTACATCACCAGTGGCGGCATTCTGCTCGGGCCAGCCCATGGCACCGGGCTGGTCCAGCGCACGGGTGAGGGCGTTGGGCAGTCCGCGCGCTGGGCGTCCGGAGAGCGCACGGATGATGATCGTCTCGTCGTCGCGTGCGTCGCGGATGCGGTCGCGCCACCCAGCGGGCACGCCGGCCTCGCTGGCGACCAGCAGGGCGGTGCCCAGTTGCGCGCCGTCGGCCCCCAGCGCGAGTGCTGCGGCCACTCCGGCACCATCCATGATGCCGCCGGTCGCGACCACGGGCACGTCAATCGCCTTCACCACCTGACGCACCAGCGCCATGGTGCCCACCAGCGGTACTAGGCCGTCCTCGGGGACGATGAAGTTCGAGCGGTGGCCGCCGGCCTCGCTACCCTGCGCAACCACCACGTCGGCGCCGCCTTCCACCACGTGGCGTGCCTCCTCGACCGTGCTGACCATGGCGATGAGGGGAACCCCAGCATCACGCGCCGCCCCCGCCACGGGGGAGGGGTCGCCCATTCCTGTGGCGACGACAGATGCCCCTGCCTCAAGGCCCGCCTGCACCAACTGCAAGGGCGTTGGCGGCGTGGGGCTGGGCGGTGGCGGGTGGGGGATGCCGAGGTCGGCACGCAGGGGTGCCAGCATTTCGGATACGCGCTCGGGGTCAGCGCCGGGTCGCGGTACCGCCGGGCAGATGAGCACGTTCACGCCAACGGGCGCACCATCGGCGATCACGAGCGCCCGGGCGACCGCATCGCGCACTGCGTCGGTGCTCATACCGGCGACGCCGAACATCCCGAGCCCACCGGCCCGGGAGACCGCCCCGACCAGTTCCGGGGTGGTCGGCCCTCCCGCCATGCCCGCCATGAGGATCGGGTGGCGAATGCCCAACAGCGTGGTGAGGCGTGTCGTGAGATGTGCGGCGTGTGTGGGCATGGCGGGAGGGTGGCAGACCCTTATCCCATGTGTCGGCCCGCTCCGGGCGTACCGGGCACTGGATCCTCACCCAGCGCGACGCGTCGGGCGATCCACCCGGCCAAGCGTCGGCGCTGATCGTCATCGAGCCAGTATTGGGCCACGTGGCGCAGGCGTGCGAGGGTGTCGTCGCCGGTGGCGAGGGCCTTGGTATGTCGGGTGCGCAGCGCGATCCAGCCCACCAGACGGTCGGCCTCATCCTCGCTCATTGTCAGCGAGGCCACGCGGATGATGTCGTCAACGGGGTCGCCCACGCGGGCACTGTAGCGAACATATGTTCGCACCATGACCGCGCTACGTTGGGGCGCTGTCCTTGCGGCGCATTCGTGCCGTGAGGACAACCATCCACTGCGCGGTGCGCGTGTACTCGACGAACAGGAACCACCCAATGACGGCCACAAGGGCGGCGACCCAGGCGGTGGTGGTGGTGGGGAGAGCGATGAGCGCGGCCAGCACGAGTGCGAGCCCGCCCACCTCGAGGTGGCGGTGGTACTGGCGTATGAACTCGGTCACGGGGCCATCGCTGCCGGGCGTGCCCGTCTGCAGGTCGTGCCAGCGGCGCGCCACCCAGGCGCGGGAACGCTTGGCAAGGTGATCGGGGCCGAAGAACCAGAGGACGGCGGCGACGATGGCCGCGGCAAACGTGAGCCAGAGGGTCTGGGCGAGCAGGCGCGCGCCGACCTCGTTGAGGATGGCGTCGTAGACCTGCTGCGTGGCTGGCGACGAGAGCAGGCTGGCGATGATGCTCTTGGCGATACGCAGCGCGACGAACACGACCACCGCAGCCATGGCGATGGCGATCATCGTGCGGTAGGCCGCGGATCTGCGCTCGCGCGCGAGCACGATGCCCAAGATGAGCAGCAGCGCGAACATCAGCGGCAGCAACCACGACACGAGGTTGACGAAGGTGATGATGGATCGCACGGTGTTCACCGACGACCCGCTGGCGATGGTGTAGGTGGGGTAGCCCTCCTGCGCGAGGGGCGCGGGGATGTACTTCGCCAAGGAGCCGAGATTGGCGTCAACCGCGGCCCGGGCCTCCTTCACCAGCGGTTCGGTGTTGAACACGATGGCATCGCCCCGAAACTCCAGCGCGCCGGGCTGGTTGTTGATGAGGTTCACCACGCCCTCGCTGGCGCGAGTGGCGGCCTGTGCGAGGAGGTTCCTCGCTGCACCCGTCGTCAGCGCATTGTCCACGATGTTGCCCACCTGAGCACGCAGAGACGTGGCCAGCACTCCGGTCAGGAATGCCTTCTGCTGTGTGTTGAGCGACAGCGGCGCCACCACCTTGGCCGCTGCCTGCTCGGCGCGGGCCTGCGTAATGACGTCGTTCGTGACGTAGTTCAGGATGGCGTCCCGCACCGCCACCTGGCTCTTCACATTCAGGGCCGCGGCCACGAAACCATCGGGGTTGTGAGCACTCGCCCGCACCCATACGAACAGACTGCCCACGATCAGGCAGAGGATCGAGATGGCGAGGCAGATGAAGGACAGAATGGCACGCCCGCGCTGGCGCCTGCTCTGCGTCGGGGTAATCATCTCTGCGGTCTCGATGTTCGGCACGCGATGATCGTAGTCAGACAGATCAGCGACCCCCGTCGGTAAAACCGCCGACGGGCACGGGGGTGGCACCCGCGCTACGGTGTCCGCCAACGGTCAGGAGATGATGTGGTGAACAGCGAAGTTCCCACCCGACGCCAATTGAGCCCCGATGAGGAGCTCGAGCGCGCGATGGCCGACTACCTGCACGTTTCTCGCGGGGCGCACCTCTACTCCGGCGGCGGCGATTACCAGCGCGCCGAGGAATCCGCTTGGAACCGCCTCGTGGCCGCACGCGATCTCGTCGAAGGCGCGACAACCGCCTCCTAGCGTCCCGAGTTGCTCGTGCCCCAGCGGAATCCCGTGGTCGCAGGCACGGGCTGGATCGGACTTGTGGGCACACCCGCGTGCGGCGGTCGGTGGTAATCCACCGGTGAGGTGTCGTTCGGTGCATCCGGGTGGAACATGGACGCGAGGTACTGAATGTGGCCGCGCCCCGGACCCAGTTCGTGCTGACCGCCGCCATAGGCCCCAAGGCCGTGCTGGCGAACGTGGTCGTACACGGCCATGAGGCGCTCCAGGGATCCGATGCGCGACGGCTTGATGTTGATGGCGCGTGGGGCGATGGCCTGATTGGTGATGTCATCCACGGAGTGCAGCGGCGCGTCCCACGTGACGCGGTCCTCGGCACCCGCGAGGGCGATGCGCGTGCGGTCATTTACGAGGGGATCCTCCAGCCACGCGTTGGGGAACTCCTCGGCGATCATCGCGTACAGCGCGGGATCCGCTCCCGCGTCTACGCGGCTTCCGGTGTAGTGCCCCTTCAGATCAATGACGTCCACGTCCACGCCCTCACTGAGGGACCGTGCCAAGTCGCGGGTCCACGATGGCGTGGCATCGAGTTTGAACGCCACGCCAGGCGCCGCCTCGGCCCAATCCATCACCACTGACGGGTCGGGGGGGTCGCCGAGCCCGGTTGAGATGACGAACTCGACGGGTGCGCACTCCTCGCCGAGTACCCGCCACAGCGGCTCGCCGGCCTGACGCAGGCCGAGGTCGAGCCCGGCGCTTTCGAAGGCCCAGCGCCGATAGTCGCGGCTGGGCGCCCAGGATGGTGCGATGGGGAAGAGGTCCATGGCGGCGAGTGCCTCGGACAGCGAGTGGAGGGTCCACTCGCTGCGAAGATCCGGTGGGCCATGGATGGCGAATGCCACGGCCTCATCGGCCTCGTAGGTGACGTCCTCGCCAATTCCCTCGTGCCCTGCCCCGCGCAACACCACCAGTGTGGTGACACGGGTGAACGCGGGCGATACCACCAACTCCAGTCGGTCGAGCACGACCTCCTCGATGATGATCGGGAGATCACGAACGCGGTCGTAGATCACGCCAACTGGTCGTGCTCGGGGTCGAGGAGGCCCGCCTCGAGGGCGTGACGCACCATCGCCGCACGCGATCCCGCACGCAACTTGCTCATCTCGTGGGCACGGTGGCTCTCGACGGTTCGCACGCTCACCACGAGACCGGCCGCGACCTCCTGGTTGGTGTACCCGAGTGCCAGCAGGCGCAGCACCTCGTATTCGCGGGGGGGGAGATCGTTCACCGGGCCGCGTGAGGCCGGGGGCTGTGCCAGCGCTGCGCCGAGCGTGGGATGCAGGTAGCGCTCCCCCGCCGCCACGGCGCGGATGGCCTGCACCAATTGCTCGTCGGCCGCGGTCTTCAACACATATCCATTGGCACCCGCGGCGAAAGCACGGCGCACGTCGTCGGTCTCCGAGTGCATTGACAGCACGAGGATGGCGAGGTCGGGATGCGCGGCGCGCAGATGTTCGGCGCCCGCCAGACCACCCATCCCCGGCATCTCCAGATAGAGCAGCACCAGATCAACGCCACCCGCTGAGGCAATCTGCAGCGACTCCTCCGCAGTGGTGGCGTCGCCCACGATCTCGAAGTCGTCCTCGCGGTCGAGCATGAGCCTGAGGCCTGAACGCAACACGGCATGGTCATCCGTAATGAGGATGCGGATGGGGGAGGTTGCGGCCATGCGGAAATCCTACCCACGCCCTCGGTGGGGGTAGGCGGGGCTGGCGCGAAGCCCCACGCGCATCTAGCGTATTTGCCCCATGGCCAAGACCACCGCATTCACCCACCCACCCGATTTGGTGGAGGCTGTCCTCATCGAGGTGGCTTCGGTACCCGGCGGCATCCACCGCAGCGTGCTGTGGGCGGCCGTGTCCGCGCGGCTTGCCGAGTTCGATGCCTTGGCAGACCCGCCAGCACCCGATCGCGTGTTGCGCGCACTGGGCATGTGCATCGTCCGTGGGCAATTGGACGAGATGGAGGGGCGCATCGTGCCGGCATCCGCGGAGGACCCCGTCGCCGGGTAATGACGCTGTGCCTTCATAGCGCCTACCTGGGCAGCAGCCCCAGTAACTCGCGCGCGGTGGTCTCTGGCGCTTCCTCGGCCAGAAAGTGCCCGCAGTCAATCCCGCGGCCGTGCACGTCAACGCCCTCATCCATCCAGGTGTCCAGCACGTTGTAGTGGCGGTGCATGGCACCCCGCTTGCCCCACAGCACCATCAGCGGGCATTCAATGCGGGTGTCGGCGCCGTCAGCGTCGTGCACCAAGTCAATGGTGGCCGCCGCGCGGTAGTCCTCGCACTGGGCGTGGATGGTGGCCGCGTCGTCGAAGGCGTCCTCATACGCGGCGAGAGCGCCGGGGTCGAAGACGAATCCGGGTGCCGCCCAACGGCGGAGGGTCTCGCCCAGCCACCAGCGCGGGTTCGCGCCGATCATGTGTTCGGGCAGGCCGTCTGGCTGGATGAGGAAGAACCAGTGGTAATACGCCGTGGCAAGCGCCTGGTCGGTGGTGGCGAATACCTTGGCGGTGGGCACGATGTCGAGGACGGCCGCGGCCGTGACCCGCTGGGGATGGTCAAGGCACATGCGTCGGGCCACGCGGGCGCCGCGGTCGTGCCCCGCCACGGAGAACTGGTCGAATCCCAGCGCCACCATCACCTCCACCTGATCCTGGGCCATCGCGCGCTTGCAATACCCGGAGTGGTCATCGCCCCCGTCCGGGCGGCCGCTGGCGCCATATCCCCGCAGATCGGCGCAGACCACCGTGAAGCGGTCGGTCAATAGCGGCGCGACCCGGTGCCACATGGCCATGGTCTGCGGGAAACCGTGCAGCAGTAGCAGCGGCGGACCCGATCCCGCCACTGCCACCGCGATGTTGGTGTCGGTCACCGCGATCGTGGATCGCGTGAAGCCGGCGAGGAGCACTACTTGGCGCCGGACTCGTTGATCGTCACCGACTGGATCGTGACCGGCTCGTTGGGCTTATCCGTCGCGTCACGCGGCACCTGCGCGATGGCGTCCGCTACTGCCTGCCCCTTGGTGACCTGCCCGAACAGCGAATAGCTGGGCGGCAGCGATACGCCGTTCGGCCCGGTGATGATGAAGAACTGCGATCCATTGGTGTTGGGGCCCGCGTTGGCCATGGCCACCGACCCGATCTTGTACGTGTTGGCACTCGGCAGTTCGTCCGCGAACTGGTAGCCGGGGCCACCCGCGCCGGTGCCTGCGGGGTCACCACCCTGGATCATGAAGTCGGGGATGACCCGGTGGAACGTGAGGCCGTCGTAGAAGCCATTCTTCGACAGGAACACGAAGTTGTTGACCGTCTTAGGGGCTCGGGTTGGGTCGAGCGCGATGGTGATGGTGCCCTTGGAGGTCTTCATCGTCGCCGTGTACGTGGCGTTCACATCAATCGCCATGGCAGGCGCTGACGACCACGTCTTGGCCGATGCCGCGCTGGTGTCGGCACCCGTGGTGGCGGTCGAGGAGGAGTCGGACGAGCCGCATCCCGCGAGCACGGGGATTGCGGCGATGCCGACGATGGCGGTGATTGCGATCAGTCGTCTCATGGCGGCGAGGATACCTGTCACGTGTGCGTGAGCCGCGGCACGCGGGTGCGGTTGGGTCGTGACCCCCGTGCCTACATCACGGGCACAGGCCCCACGCCGGGTGGCTCCATCCGATAGGCAGAGAGCGGGTGAACGGAATCGAACCGTCATCAGAAGCTTGGAAGGCTACTGCTCTACCGTTGAGCTACACCCGCGTGCGGTCGCAGGATACCCGCTACTTCCTGAGCGCGAGCCCCTCTGCGTGCAGACGCCCGGCACGCGCCATGTTGTCCTCGTCGGGTCCATCGCCCGACCCCGGCACCTCGAGGATGACTGGCAGCCCCTGCAGCGCCGGGTGGCCCAGAATGCGACGAAAGCCATCCTCGCCAATCAGCCCGTCACCCAAGTTCTCGTGCCGGTCGCGGTTGCTGCCGAACTCGGTCTTGCTGTCGTTCAGGTGCAGGCACTTCAGGCGGTCGAGCCCCACGATGCGGTCGAAGTCGCTGAGCACCTGATCAATGCCGCCCTCCTCGTGGATGGGGAAGCCCGAGGCGAACAGGTGCTGGGTGTCCAGGCAGAAGCCCACGCGGTCGGGGTGGCCGGCGGCATCGGCCACCGCGCGCAGCTGCTCGAACGTGCGGCCGATGGTGTCGCCGGCGCCCGCGGTGTTCTCCAGGTAGATGGAGCATGTGCCGGGCACGGCGTCGAGCGCCTCGCCGATTCCCGCGCCAATGCGCGCGATGCTCTCGCCGGTGGTGCTGCCTTTGCTCGATCCAACGTGCAGCACCACACCCGCCAGTCCCAGTTCCTCGCCGATTTGCAGGTGTTGGGTGAGGCTCTCGATGGATGCGCGGTAGATATTGCGTGTGATGCCCTTGGCCGGCGGACCGGTGGACACCTCCTTGTCGGCGGCGCCGAGGTTCATCAGGTACAGCCCGTGGCTGACGATGGGGCCCATGCCCGCCGCCGCGGCCTTCTCGCGGAATGCCGCGATCTGCTCGGGCGTGTGGTTGATGGGCTTCCAGGTGCGTGGGTTGTGCGTGAACACCTGAATGCTCTGGCAACCGATGGCCTGACCACGGTCAATCGCGTTGCTGATGCCGCCGCTGGCGGATACGTGGGCTCCGAACCTCATGGCGCGCATCCTATGCATCGCTATCCTGACGCGCGTGCCAGACCCCACCGAAACCGTGACCACCGCCCTGCGCGTTCGCTTCGCGCCGAGCCCGACTGGATCGCTGCATGTGGGAGGCGCGCGCACCGCGCTGTTCAACTGGCTGGCGGCCCGCCACGCCGGAGGCACGTTCATCCTGCGCCTCGAGGACACCGACCGCGAGCGGTCCACCTCCGAGAGCGAGGCCGAGATCCTGCGTGTGATGCAGTGGATGGGGCTCGACTGGGACGAGGGCCCCTTCCGTCAGAGCGAGCGCGACGACATCTACCGCGATGCCATTGACCGCCTGAGGGCTGCCGGGGTGGTGTACCCGGCGTGGGAGAGCGCCGAGGAACTGGACGCCATGCGTGCCGAGGCGCGCGCCAACAAGCAGGCGCCGGTGGTACGGGGTCGCCGCGACTGGAGCGATGAGGACATCGCGCGGTTCCAGGCCGAGGGCCGCACGGCCGTGTGGCGCTATGCGGTTCCACTGCCGGGCAAGACGGTCATCGAGGACATGATCCGCGGCACGGTCACCTTTGACCATGCGCAGATCGAGGACTTCGTGGTGGCGCGCAGCGACGGCACCGCCACCTACAACCTCGCTGCGGCGGTGGACGACTTGGAGATGGGCATCAACCGCGTCATCCGTGGCGAGGACCACATCAGCAACACGCCCAAGCAGATGCTGGTGATGCGCGCGCTGGGCGGCACGCCGCCCGAGTACGCGCACGTACCCCTCATTCTGGGTACCGACAAGAAGCGCCTGTCCAAGCGTCACGGCGCGGCATCGGTTGAGGAATTGGAGGCCGATGGCTTCCTGCCGCAGCCGGTGCGCAACGCTCTGGTGCTGCTGGGGTGGTCGTACGACGACAAGACCACCACGTTCACCATGGACGAACTGATCGAGAAGTTCGATGTGCGTCGGGTCAGCAAGAGCCCCGCGGTGTTCGACATGAAGAAGCTCGAGGTGATGAGCGGTCGCTACTTGCGCACCCTCACCCCCGAGGTGTTCGCGGATGAGCTGGTGCACTACCTCGATGCCACCGGCTACCTGGCCGCGCGTGGCGAGCACGCGGCCGACATCGCCCGCCGCTCGGCACCGCTGGTGCAGCGAAAGTTGAGCCGACTCACCGAGTACGACCACCTCGCCGGGTGGCTGTACCGCCCCCTCGAGTTCGAGCCCGAGGCCTGGGACTTCCTGGCGCAGGACATCAAGTTCGCCATTCAGACCATCGGCGGCGGGCTGGGGCGCCTCGAGGAGTTGGAGGAGTTCACGCTGGAGCACATCAGGGCCGCGCTCTCCGACCAGCTACACATCCAGGGGGTGGCGGCGCGCGAGTTCCTCGAGCCCCAGCGCATCGCTCTCACCGGCCAAATGATTTCGACCGGTATCTACGAGAGCCTCGAGATGATCGGGCGCGACGAGGCCGTGTCGCGCTATCGGCAGACGCTCGCCAAGGTCGCCGAGAGCTGGCAGGGGGGCGCATGATCGGTCGCCTCCTCACTGGGGGTCTGGCTCGGGCCGTCATGATCTTGGGCATCAGTTTCTTCGCGCTCTACGGGATCGTCGCCGTGATCTTGGGAAAGACTGGGTACGGCGATGCGCAGGCCGCCATGGCTGCGGTGATGGGCTACGCCTTCATCGTCGGCATCGCGGTGCTGTGGCTGTACAAGCGTCGACGCCTGCGTCGGCCCGGCCCGGTGGCCCAGGAGTTCTTGGGCACGAGCCACGAGGTGGCCGAGATGGTGGGGGCACCCGTGAAGGTGACCATCCCGACCATTCCCGATGTGGGCACGGGTCCTACCCAGTTAACGGTGGAGGCCTTTATCTCGGGCCCCGAGGGATCGGGGGAGGCCACCGTGGTGCTGGCGCGTGTTGATCGCGGCTTCAAGGTGCTGGGCGCCGACCTCAACGTGGCGGGCGCCCACCGTTCCATTGCTGGGGGGTATCGCCCCGGCGGCTGACCCCACCGGTGGGGCGATGCCCGACGTTGCTACCCTCGCCCGCACGGGACGTGGCGCAGCTTGGTAGCGCACCTGCTTTGGGAGCAGGGGGTCGCCGGTTCGAATCCGGCCGTCCCGATCATTCGCGGTCCGCAGGCAACTCCGGGTCAGGACAGGCGCGCGACCGTTCCGGTGCGCAGTCCACCACCACGCCGACGCATTCCCGCGACGACGGCGTGGTGACGCCGGGAGCTCCCGCGTGCGTGCTACTCGGGTCGGCCGCGGCGGCGGGTGCCACGTGGCGAGGCGGCGCTGCTGCCACCTGCGCTGCCGCCGTGGCCACGAGGGCTGCTCTGCGGGCGTCCGCCGCCGGAGCGACCTTGACTCTGTCCGCTCGGTCGGCCACCGCCCCCCTGGCGTCCCTTGGGCTGCTCGGGGGCGTCGTTGGCAGTGGCCTTGCCCAACTGATCGGCCAGTCCGAGCGTGCGGGCCATGCTGCGAATGTCTGAGAGGTGCTCGGTACCGACGAACGTGATGGCGATGCCCTGCTCGCCGGCACGTCCGGTGCGCCCCGCGCGGTGCACGTAGTCATCCGGCTGCCCGGGAGGGTCGAAGTTGATGACCTTCGAGATGTTGTTCACGTGAATGCCGCGTGCGGCGACGTCGGTGGCCACCAGCGTGGTGACGCGCCCGCGCTCGAAGTCCGAGAGGGCCTGCTCGCGCTGCCGCTGTGACTTGTTGCCGTGCATGGCGACGGCCTTGACGTCGTGGCGCTGAAGGTTGCGCACCAGACGGTCGGCGCCGTGCTTGGTGCGCACGAAGACCAGATTCAGATCCTGACCGGGGCCGATCTCGCTGACCAACCGGCCCAGGCGGTCCATGTTCTCCACGCGCACGAAGCGGTGCTCGATGTCCGGGGCCGTGCGCGGCGGCGGCGTGTGCTCGTGGCGCACGGCGTCCTTGGTGTAGAGCGCCGCGATGCGACCCGCCTCACCGTCGAGTGTGGCCGAGAAGAAGAGCGTCTGGCGCTCCTTGGGGCACTTGGCCACGATGCGGTCAACGGCTGGGCGAAAGCCCATGTCGAGCATGCGGTCGGCCTCGTCAAGGATGAGGATGCGGACGTTGGCCAGCGAGATGGCACGGCGGGCCAGTAGGTCCTCAAGGCGCCCCGGTGTGGCCACGAGGATGTGCGACTTTGCCGCCTCGTTGGCCTGGCGCTGGATGCCGACGCCGCCGTAAACGGCCGCGATCTTCAGCGCGCGTGCGTGCGCGAGGGGGTAGGTGGCCTCCACGATCTGGGTGGCCAGTTCACGTGTGGGGGCCAGCACGAGTGCGGCCGGTCGTGCGGCCTCGGCGCTGGTGCGGTCAATGACCGGCACCATGAAGGCGAGGGTCTTGCCGGAGCCAGTGGGCGACTTTGCCAGCACATCGCGACCGGCGAGCACGTCGCCGATCACCTTGGTCTGGATGGCGAATGGGGCCGCGAAGCCGCGACTGGCCAAGGCATCGCACACGGCATCGGACACGCCGAGGTCGGCGAAGGACTGCTCTTGCATCTGTACTCCCGGATCTGCCGCCGCCCTGTATGGGCGGGGCGCATGGTGAGGCGTGGGCTCACTCGAACCGCCGATGTGGCGGGACCCGCGGAAGCTAACCTCCCGATCGGCAGACGCCGACCGACGCCGCATAGGTTAGTCACAACGAGCCGGAATTCCTGCTTGTCGGTGCCGGCCCCTTACACGGGCAGGCGCGGGCGGTCTGGGTTCTCTGCCTCATTCGGGTCACGATCCCAGCCGTGCCAGCGGTCTACGCGAACGCGCACCGAGATGCGCGCATGGGCGGTGCGGGGGTACGGCGAGCCCACGTATCGCATGCTCAGATCGTCGATGTCGGTTCGGCTCACGTCTTCGTACATCTCTTCCACTGCGCCCATCAGGCTCACTTGACGGTAGAAGCTGGAGGGGTCGATGCATGTGAATGCCACCCGGCCGTCACGCTGCAACCAGGCGAGACGCGGCCGGATGTCGTCCATGTTCACCAGCACCCGGTCGTCGCCCATCCAGCGGTACCAAATGGCGGTGGTGTGGGGCGCGCCGTTGGGGCGCAGCACGGCCATGACGCACAGATTGGGTGCATCGAGGAACGCGGCGATTTGTGTGGGGATTGGTGCTTTGGGCATTGGCGGTTTTTATCAGGACGCGTAACCGGGCACCATGTGTTGCGTGGATCGTCACACCATCGAACTACTTGAGCTCAGTACCATTCGCGAACGCCTTGCAGGCGTGTGCACCTTCGAGGGCGGTGGCGCGTTGGCGCGTGCGCTTGAGCCCACACTCGACCCGCACGAGGTCGCGGCCCTTCGGGAGGTGACCGCCGAGGCCGCTGCGCTTTGGGAACTGGCGGTATCCGGCCCCGGCGGCGCCCACGACATCCGTGATGATGTGGAGGATGCTCGCCGCGGGGCACGCCTAGAGGTAGATGCGCTCGAGCGGGTACGTGCAACAGCCGAGGTGGCGGGCGAGGTGCACGAGGCGTTTGCCGAGTACACCAATATCGCACCCATCCTGTGCGACGTGGCCGAGCGCATTGAGGCGGGTGCCCTTGGGCGCGTTGCCTCACGTCTGGACGCATGCCTCGACGGCCGTGGTGGAATCAGGGACGATGCCTCATTGGCGCTCACGCGTGCCCGCCGCGACATCGCCGAACTGCGTCGTCAGGCGCAGGAGGCACTTCGCCAAGTGGCCGCTGAGGTCAAGCCGCACCTGCAGGAGGGGTTCATCACCGAACGCGCGGGGCGCCCGGTGCTTGCGGTCAAGGCGTCGTCGCGATCGTCCGTGCCGGGCATCGTCCACGACTCGTCCGACTCGGGTGGGACGCTGTTCGTCGAGCCACTCGCCGTGGTTGAGGCCAGTAACCGTGTGCGTGAGGCGGTGGCCCGCGAGCGCGAGGAACTGGGCGCCATCCTGGGGCAACTCACCGCACTGGTGAACGAGCACGGCCACGCGCTGGATACGGCGACCGAGGCCCTCGCCCAGATTGACCTGTGCCTCGCCCGTGGCGCGCTGTCGCGTGCGTGGCGCGGAGCCCCGGTGGAGGAGGGCGAGCCGCTGCTGGTGGCCGCCCGCCACCCGCTGCTCGACCCGGACACGGCCGTGCCCATTCATCTGGACCTCGCCGGTATCCGCTCGCTCGTCGTCAGCGGTCCCAACACTGGTGGTAAGACGGTTTCGCTCAAGACCCTCGGGCTGTTCGCGATGCTGCATCAGTGCGGCCTGCAGCCACCCGCCGACCGGGTGCGGCTGCCGGTGTTCGACGCCGTCATCGCTGACATCGGTGACGATCAGAGCATTGCCGAGAGCCTCTCGACGTTCTCTGCCCATGTACGCACGCTCATCGGGGTGCTCGACGCCGCCGGCCCCCGGTCGCTGGTGTTGTTGGACGAGGTGGGGGCGGGCACCGACCCCGCCGAGGGCGCCGCCATCGCTCAGGCCGTGCTTGCCGAACTGCTGGAGCGTGGCGCCCTGGTGATGGCCACCACGCACTCGCCGCAAGTGAAGTCGTGGGCCGTCACTACGCCGGGTGCGGCAAACGCCGCGGTGGGCCTTGACCCCGACACCCTTGGGCCCACGTACTCGTTGGTGATCGGGGAGCCGGGGGGATCACACGCCATCGGCATCGCACAGCGCCTCGGCATGCCCATGTCCGTACTCGATCGTGCGCGTGCGGCGATGGGGCCCGAGACGAGCGCCCTGATGGGGCTCACCGAGGATGCCGAACGCGCGCGCGCCGAGGCCGATCGCGATCGTGCGGTCGCGGCGGCGGACCGGGCCATCGCCGAGCGCGAGCGGCAGGGCGCCGAACGTGACCGCGACAGGCTGCGTGCCAAGGCCGACGATGAGCGCGCGCGCATGCGCTCCGCGGCCGAGGTGGAACTCACCGCCCTGCGCCAGGACTTGGCGGCACTGCGCAGGGAGATCTCCGCCGGCAAGCGGCTGGAAGATCGTGATCGCCGTTCGGGGGATCGGCAGAGCGACCGCGACCGGCGCCTCGGGGCCGCGGACGAGGCTGCGCGCCGTGCTGCCGATCGCCTGCAGGGGCTCGCCCAGCCAGCGATACCCGAGCGCGTGCCCCAGGTGGGGGAGCACGCCGTGGACATCACCCTGGGCGTGCGCGGTGTGGTCATCTCGATCGAGGGCGATCAGGCGGAACTGCAAGGCCCATCCGCCCGCCTGCGTGTGCCATTGGCCCGACTGGCACTCGATCGCACACCCGCGGCGACTTCTGCACCGCCACCCCGGACCGAGGTACGCCCCCCACTCGAAGCCATTGCCCCCGAGGTTGACGTGCGGGGGCAGCGCGCCGAGGCCGCCCGGCGGGCGGTGCGTGACTACGTGGACAACGCGGCGCAGGCGGGCCTTGACACCGTGCGTGTCATCCACGGGCGCGGCACCGGTGCGTTGCGAGCGGCGATCGATGAGGAATTGGCGTCGCACCCGCTGGTGCGCGGGCGCCAGCCCGCGCCGCCAAACGAGGGCGGCGACGGCGCCACCCTCGTCACCCTCTAACTCACTTTCGACAGACTCTCCACCGTTTTCCCCATTCCCATGGGGAGCATGAAAAAACGGTGCCTATGAACAACGTGCCTGTCAGCAGAGTTGATCGGGGGTCAGCGGGCGAACGCGGCGCACACGGGCCACTGGCCCGGGCCCCAACGCACGAACAGCAGCGCGGCGCGGTAGTCCTGTTCCGCCTCCGATGCCGCGGCCGGGTCGCCGCGGCCGCCCATGGACTCCCAGGTGGCGGTCATAAACTGGTACTTGCCTCGGAACGACCCGCCGCCGCCGATTGCGCGCGGGTTGCCACCGCTCTCGCACGACGCGATGCGGCCAAGTAGGGCCTGTGACGGACCGCCGGGGACGGCCGGCCATTTGCCACCCGCCGGGGTGCCGGATGCACCGTCGGCTGTCGTGACGGGAGCACTGGCCCTCGCTCGGGTTCTCGCAGCGGCCTTCGCCGCCCGAGCCTCCATCTTGGCCAGTGTCCGCAAGCCTTCGCGAAGTGCCGCCGCGCGTCGGTTGCGCAGGGACAGGATCTCATCACGTCTGGCCACCGCGTCTCGCTGTGCCGACGCGGCCTCGTCGCGGTCGCGCACACGGGCGGCGATCAGCCGCACCTGGGCGCGGCGGTCGGCCTTCAGGCGGCCAACCAGTGCGGCGTCCTCCTGCGCGAGGCGTTCTTGGTCGGACTGGCGTTCGGCGACGGTGCTCAGGTCACCTCCCGAGAGGATCACCGTGAGGAGGAGGTCCTGAGTGCCGTCCCGGTAGAGGTCACGCAGACGGCCCGCCAGTACGGCTTGACCCGCCCGGTGCGCCGCGGCACGCCGCGCGAGCTCGGGCTGCATGGCCGCAAGGCGTGCGTTTGCATCGGTAAGGCGGCGTGATGCGGCAGCCTCGGCAATCGCGGCCGCGGGCAGCGCCTGATTCGCCCGTATGACCCGCTGCTCAAGGATGCGGATGCGCGAGCGCGCGGAATCGTCGGCCGGCACCGCGACGGCAACGGACGTGAGCGCAACCCCTAAGAGGGACGCGATTGCGATGGCAAGTCGGGTGCGCATCGGGATGAAGGAAGTTCGGTCGGCGGCCCCGGGGGGACCGCCGACCGGGCCATGTTCGGCCCCGCGGGCGTCAGCCCTGCGGAAGCTCCCCGATGTTCCGGAGCACGCCGACCTTGGGGGCCATCGTGCGAAATGCATCGTCCTTCTGGAAGACGCCCACGGTGAACACCGCCACGTCGGCCATACGGGACAACATTGACGCGGCGTCACGCGAGCGCGGGACGGCCTTGAAGCAGGACACGAGGACGGCGTCAATGCCACCCTCCTCCACGCGACGAAGAGGACCAGGCCAGAGAGGGTCAGCGATCTCCACGGTCCAGCCGGCGTCGGTCAGGGCTGCGACCGCCGCATCGGTGCCGGGGAAGCGGACCTTGCCCTCTTTGTTGAGGACCTCGTCGGTGGGAACGGTTACAAGAAGAAGATTAGGCATGGCGGGCAGGGTAGACACCGCGGCCCTCGGGCCGCCCGGTCATACGACCACGCGTCGCCATTTTGAACGCTTCGACTTCGCAACTGATGCAACGCACCGCCCCAATGTGTAGATTCCACGAATGGCGGCGCTAGACGCCGCTCATTTCCGTGTCTTCAATTCAGGGAGAGTTCTTTCGATGGCCGTGACTGCCGCCGACATCCCGGACATGCCGACGCTTCAGGCGATCGGCAACCGCCGTAGTTACCGGTACTACGACCCCAGCAGGACGGTCGAGGACTGGAAGATTGACACCATGCTCAACGCGGCGCGCATCGCGTCATGTCAGGGCAACATCAACTGCACCGAGGCGATCGTCGTCACCAAGGATTCAGAGCTTTGGGACGAGATCGAGGAGTGCGTGTCTGGATTCAACGTTCAGATCATCAACCAGTCCTCGCACCTCATCTTCTGGCTCACCAACCTCAATGCTTGGTACGGCCGCGCCAATGATGGTCTTTCGACCCTCGCCCTGTCCGGCGCCCTCACCAAGTACCACGGTTGGAACTACGAGTTCACGATGACGCAGACCGTTCCGCGTCTCATGAGCTTCCCGACCGAGCGCACCGATCAGCTGCTGCGTTTCGAGTCCGGTCAGCACGTGGCCCAGTCGATGCTCGCCGGTCAGGCGCTCGGTGTGGGTTCGATTCTCATCGCGTTCGGCCGCAAGCCGGGCGGTATCCAGAAGGCCTTCGGTCTGCCGCCGCACTACAGCTTCACGTGGGGTCACGCCGTTGGCTACCCGCTGGAGGACGCAGCCGCCGGTGGCCAGCGCGTTCGCCTCAAGTTCGACAAGCTCTTCTCGAACCAGACGCCGGGCAACCCGCGTCACATGGCGGACGGCCTTCTCGAGGCGCTGCAGGCCAAGGGAATGGTTCAGGAGCAGGCCCCGATTTCGGGTCGCTTTGAGGAACTCGACCGCCTGGCGGCCGATTTCTCCCGCGACCCGGGTGTTGTGTCTTGGCCCGGTAAGGAGATCGAGCGTCTCATGGCCGACGATGACTGGGACTTCGGCCCCAACATTCGTGCGCGCGCCAAGCAGGTTCTCGCCGAGGGCAATCTGCCCGAGTACCCGGCCGAGATGCGTGAGGTGTTCCAGAAGCTCATGGAGGAGCACGGCATCGACACCACCAAGCTCCTCTAGTAGTCGACGTACCGACGACTGAGGTCAGCGCGGGCCCCGTCACCCAATGGGTGGCGGGGCCCGCGTCGTTTAGGCTCCCAATGGCGCTTTCATCACAGGAGAACTCCGAGTGTCCGAGCACCTCACCAGCCACCACCGCGCAACCCTTCACAAGGTCTTCGACCACGGTGGCGGTGCACACAATGTGGAGTGGCGCGATGTCATCTCCGCATGCGCCCGTAGCTCAGCTGGATAGAGCACCCGACTTCTAATCGGACGGTCGCTGGTTCGAATCCAGCCGGGCGCGTTGTACCTCGTTCCTCACGGCGCCGGATAGCCTGTCGGTATGTCCGTCGCCGATCAGGATGATGTTGCGGAGCGCCGCGCGATGATTCTCGCGGCCCTCGCCGCGCAGCCCGGAACGCGCCTGTCGGGGGGTGCGCTCGCGCGCGATCTCGGATGCTCGCGGGCTGCCGTGCACCGCCACGTGGACGCGCTTCGCGCGGCAGGCGTGCCGATTGAGGCGACCCGGGTTGGCTACGTGCTGGATCCGGCGGCGGACCTCGTCATTCCCGCCGTGGTCACGGCGCAACTGCATTCGCCGCTGGCTGGCCCCGTCACGTGGACGTCCGAGATCGGGTCAACGAACGACGAAGCCGCTCGGCGTGCGCGTGAGGGAGCGCCCGAGGGAACGGTCATCGGGTCGGATCACCAGACGGCTGGCCGGGGGCGACGCGGGCGGTCGTGGGTGGACGCACCGGGTGAGGCGCTCATGTACACCGTCATCCTGCGGCCGCGGCTGAGCCCGGTTGACGCGGGCCTGCTGCCACTGGTGGTGGCGCTCGGTCTTGCCGACGCCTTGGTCGAGCACGGCGTGCCCGACGTGGAGATCGCTTGGCCCAACGACATTCTGGCCGGGGGCGGCAAGGTCGCCGGAATCCTCTGTGAGTTGGCGGCCGATCAGGAGCGGGTGACCTGGGCCATCGCGGGTATGGGTATCAACGTGGGGCCGGTGCCCGATGTGCCTCGCGCCCGCTGGACACCAGGATCGCTGGCCGCGCTCGGTACGCGTCCCCGACGTGGCGACCTGTTGGTGACCGCCCTTCACACCATCGGCCGCCGGTATGAGGCGTGGGTGGAGCACGGTCCGGCGGCGGTGGTGTCCGCGTATGGCCGCCGCGATCATTTGGCCGGGGCGCGGGTGACCATCGGTACCGCGGACGGTGACGTGGTGGGCACCGGCGCGGGTATTGACACCCTTGGACGGCTGCTGCTGGTGGTGGACGGCGTGCCGCAAGCGTTCGCCTCGGCCGAGGTCACCGGCGTGTCCCGGGAACGAGACGGTTAACCTCGACTTACCGCCATCCATCTTCTCAAGGGGCACTGTGACGATCTCACGTACTGCGGCCGCCATTCTCGGCGTCGTGGCCATCTCTGCAATCGGTCTGGCTGGTTGTGGCAGCTCCGATTCTGCAACCTCGAGTTCTGCGGTCGCCACGGCAACCTCGAGTTCTGCGGTCGCCACGGCAGCGACCGACGGCGACCACGGGGATCCGCGCATGACCGCCGAGAGCTACCGCGCTGCGGCCGACACGATCTGCGAGGTGGTGGATACCAAGGCGAAGGCAATCGCCAACCCGTCGTCGCCAACGGACTTCGGCGCATATCTCACGGAGGTTGCTGCCGTCGCCCAGAATGGCGTGGACGGCCTGTCGGGGCTGTACCCGCCCACCGACTTTGAGGCTGCACATCTGAGGATGATCAAGGGGCAGCAGATCATTGCGACCCTTACGAAGTCGCTCGCTGGCGAGGCCGGCGCGTCGCCCACGGCGGCCGAGGGCGAGGCGCTGATGGCCAAGATGCAGTCCAGCTCATTCATGGACGCAACCACCGACGTAGAGGCGGCTGCGAAGGAGATGGGACTCACCGGTTGTGCCGACAACGACTAGGGGCACTAGGCCCCGCTACCACCACGGGTGAGCGCGGCGAAAGCCGCAAACCCCGCTGTTGATCGCGCGATCAGGTCCGGCGCGTGGCGGTCGGCACCTTGGTGCAGGGCCGCCACCGCATCGGGCCCGATCACCTGCTCGGCCTCCGTGCGCATTGATGGCTCGGCGAGCCAGTGATCCACAAGCGCGGCATCCGCCTCGGGGTGGAACAGCAGGCCCCACGCATTGCCCAATCGAAATGCTTGGACCGGCGTGATAGCCGATCGTGCCAGTGCCGTGGCACCCGGCGGCAGTGGAAATGCGTCGCCGTGCCAGTGCAGCGCCGTGGTCATGGGCGCGAGCGGGCCGGTGACGGGGTCGCGTGGGTCGGCCACCTCCACGGGGAGCCAGCCGATCTCGGGGCGGACGCCAGGCGCCACCGGCGCTCCTGCGGCCCGCGCGATCAACTGTGCCCCCAAGCAGATTCCGAGCATCGGCAGGTCCGCGGCGAGCGCCGATCGGATCCATGCCACCTCGGCATCCAATCCGGGGTGCAGCCGGCCATGGTTGGCACTCATCGGACCCCCCATGATCACGGCGCCGCGCAGGTCACGCGGCGCCGGCAGCGTGACCGCCGGGGCGAGCACATCCACGGCATGCACCGGCACGTCCGGGAATGCATCGAGAATCCGATGCGGTCCCTCCCAGGGGACGTGCGTGAGAATGAGGAGCGGAAGATCGGACGGCATCGGGACACCATGTCGCATCTCGCCCCCCGTTTCCGTTGAATGGACTCTGCAGGCGCAGGCGACGATCAGCCAAGTCGATCCTCGCGCCGTGACGCACGGGGCCGCGGCCAACGATTTGGGCCTCGTCAACTACTTGGCGGGGACCGAGAGCACCAGCAGCAGCAGCTGATCATCGTGTGACTGCGGCACCCCGGTAGCATCGCCACCGTGCGTGCGGCGATCTACCACGGGGCAGGGCGACTGACGATCGAAGAGCGCCCGGATCCCGTCGTGGGTCCGGGCGAGATCGTCATCCGCACGCGTGCGTGCGGCATCTGCGGCACCGACCTCATGGCGTGGTATCAAGATGCCAAGGCCCCCGTGGTGCTGGGCCACGAGCCCGTGGGCGACGTGGTGGCCGTGGGCGAGGGTGCGGACTTCGAGGTGGGCGACCGCGTGTTCGCGCATCATCATGTGCCGTGTCTCGAGTGCGCGTACTGCCTGAGCGGGCACGACACGCTGTGTGATCTGTTCCGGGCCACGCGCATTGACCCAGGTGGCTTTGCCGAACTCATTCGCATCCCCGCTGAGAACACCGAGCTCGACGTGCACAAGTTGCCCGACGACATGACCGACACCATCGGCACACTCATCGAGCCGCTCGCCTGCATCCTGCGCGGTCAGCGCATGGCGGGCGTGGGGCCGGGATCGCATGTGGTGGTGGTGGGCGCGGGCGCCATGGGCCTGCTGGAGGCGGAGTTGGCGCAGGTGCTGGGGGCGGCTCGCGTGGTGGTGATTGAGCCGAACGCGGCCCGTCGGCCCGCCGCCGAGGCCCTCGGCGCCACCGTGCTGTCGTCGTGCGACGAGGGGGCTGTGCGTGCGGCGTTGGGCGACCGCCTGGCCGACCAGGTGATCGTGTGCACGCATCACCACGGCGCCATGAATGATGCCCTGTACCTGGCGGGCCCCGCGGGCGTGGTGCAGTACTTCGCACCCACGCCGCCGGGCGAGATGGTGCCGCTCGATCTGGGCGCCGTGTGGTGGCGCGAGGTGCAGCTGCAATCCACGTACTCGGCCGGCCCGGCCGATATCCGCGACGCGCTCGGCCTGTTGGCGATGCGCAGCGTGAAGGCCACGGGAATCGTCACGCACCACGTGCCCTTTGATGAGGTGGAGGAGGGCTTCAGGCTTGCCCGCACGGGGGAGGCCCTGAAGGTGGTCGTTACGTTCGCCTGACCGGAACATCCGGTGCCCGCGTGTCGGTATGGTTCCGCGTCTGCGCCTTAAGGCGCGCTGATCACCGAAAACGGTCACGGAGGATCAATGTCCGAGCAGCAACTCCCGGAAGGTGTCGACATCCTTGAGGTCGTCACGCCCGAAATGGCGGAGATCCTCACCCCGGAGGCACTCGCGTTCGTCGCCGGACTCAACCGCGCGTTCAGGGGCCGTCGCGCCGAATTACTCGCCGCCCGCGCCGTGCGCCAGGAGGCCTTCGAGGCCGGTGAGCGACCCGACTTCCTGCCCGAGACGAAGAGCATCCGCGATGACGACTCGTGGAGGATCGCGCCCATCCCGGCCGACCTGCAAGACCGTCGCGTCGAGATCACAGGCCCCGTTGAACGCAAGATGGTCATCAATGCCCTCAACTCGGGCGCGAAGATGTTCATGTCCGACTTCGAGGATTCAAACACCCCGACGTGGCACAACACGATCATTGGGCAGATCAACCTGCGCGACGCCGTGCGCCGCACCATCACGTTCGAGTCACCCGAGGGCAAGAAGTACGCCCTCAACGACGACATCGCCACGCTGCTGGTGCGTCCCCGCGGGTGGCACCTGAACGAGAAGCACGTGCTCATTGACGGCGAGCCCGTGTCGGCCGGCATCTTCGACTTCGGCCTGTTCTTCTTCCACAACGCGAAGGAGCAACTCGGCCGCGGCACTGGCCCGTACTTCTACCTGCCGAAGTTGGAGAGCCACCTCGAGGCGCGCCTCTGGAATGACATCTTCGTGAAGGCTCAGAACGACCTCGGTGTGCCGCAGGGCAGCATCAAGGGCTGCGTGCTCATCGAGACCATCCTCGCGGCCTTCGAAATGGATGAGATCCTCTACGAGCTGCGCGATCACTCCGCCGGCCTCAACTGCGGCCGCTGGGACTACATCTTCTCGTGCATCAAGAAGTTCCGTCGCGATCCCGACTTCGTGCTGGCCGACCGCGCGCTGGTCACCATGACCACGCACTTTCTGCGCTCGTACTCGCTGCTGGCCATCAAGACCTGCCACAAGCGCGGTGCTCAGGCGATGGGCGGCATGGCGGCACAGATTCCGATTAAGAACGACCCCGAGGCCAACGATGCGGCTATGGCCAAGGTGCACGCCGATAAGGAGCGCGAGGCGGGCGACGGTCACGACGGCACCTGGGTGGCCCACCCGGGTCTGGTGTCAATCGCCATGGACGCGTTCGACGCCGTGCTGGGTGACAAGCCCAACCAGGTGGACCGCCTGCGTCCGGACGTCGAGGTGACCGGCGCTGACCTGCTCACGTTCGAGCCCTCGGGCCCGATCACCGAGGCGGGCCTGCGCACCAACGTGAACGTTGGCATCCAATACCTCGGGGCCTGGATCTCGGGGATGGGCTGTGTGCCGATCAACAACCTCATGGAGGACGCCGCCACTGCCGAGATTTCGCGATCACAGGTGTGGCAGTGGATCCGCTCGCCGAAGGGCAGGCTCGAGGATGGCCGTGACATTGACGTGGACCTGTTCCACACGGTGCTGGGTGAGGAGCTCGCGAAGGTCAAGGCGCAGTTCGGTGACGCCGGGCGGTACGAGGAAGGCGCCGCGCTGTTCGACCAGATCACGGCCAACGAGGACTTTGTGGACTTCCTTACGCTGCCGGCCTATGACCTGATCGACTAGCAGGGGTGGTCACCCGGCGGGTGGTGCGTCTGCGCTATTCTCTTTTGGTGTCGGACCTTGGTCCGGCCACTTGGTGGGCGTAGCTCAGTTGGTAGAGCTCCTGGTTGTGGTCCAGGCGGTCGTGGGTTCAAGTCCCATCGTTCACCCTGTCTGCTTTGTTTCGAAACCGTGCGGGTGTGGCGGAACTGGTAGACGCGCCAGGTTTAGGTCCTGGTGGGGAAACCCGTGGAGGTTCGAGTCCTCTCACCCGCACTTCTCCGTTCCACCCCTGAATCGTTTGGCGAGTTTCTATGCCCGTAGCCGCTGCAGTGACGAAGATCGAGGACGACCGCGTCCGCATTGACGTGACGGTCCCCGAGGACGAGGTGCGTAAGCAGTTCGATCGCACGGTCAAGGAGGTCTCGGGCCGCATGCGCCTGCCGGGCTTCCGCCCGGGCAAGGTGCCCGCCAGCGTCGTCGTCCAGCGGGTGGGGCGCGAGGGCATCTTCGCCCAGATGCTCGACCGGGCGCTGAACGACTGGTACCGCGAGGCACTCATCACCGCGGCCGTCAATCCCATCGGCGAGCCCGAGGTGGATCTGGGCGACGCCGATGAGAAGGGCGTTGCCTTCGCCGTCACCCTGCAGGTGCCGCCCACCCCTGTGTTGGGCCAGTACAAGGGGCTCGAGGTGGTGCGGGACCCCGAGGAGGTTCCCGAGGGCGCGGTGCAGGAGGAGATCGCCCGTGTGCGCGAGCAGGGTGCCCGCCTTGAGGACACCGACCGTGCGGCTGCCGAGGGCGACCATCTGCTCATTGACTACGAGGCCACCGCCGACGGCCAGCCCATCGAGGGTGCCAGCACCCGCGGCCATCTCATTGAGCTCGGCGCCGACCGCATCCTGCCAG
>Ga0105050_10001179_pt1 | contig 39683 bp, 35 predicted proteins | sample FRY01_FD_78088 | JGI IMG/M metagenome (GOLD analysis project Ga0105050, IMG submission 78088) | Freshwater microbial communities from Lake Fryxell liftoff mats and glacier meltwater in Antarctica - FRY-01 | ecosystem: Environmental > Aquatic > Freshwater > Ice > Glacier meltwater ...
CCATGGGTGATGGCCCAGTCGATCGCCTGATAATAGCACAGCTCGAAATGCAGGCAGGGGTGGTCTTCGGCGCAGCCCCAATAACGGCCGAAGAGCGTGTCGCGGCCGATGAAGTTGAGCGCACCGGCGATGGGTTTGCCGGCCCGTTCAGCAATGATCAGCAGGATGTCATCGCGCATGGTGGCATGAAATTCCTGAAACGCCCGGCGGGTCAGATAGGGGGTACCCCATTTGCGCGACCCGGTGTCCTGATAGAATTGCCAGAAGGCATCCCAGTGCCGGGGTTCGATCTGGTCGCCGGTCAGGCAGTGAATGGTGCCTCCGAAAGTCGCCGCCGTTTCGCGCTCCTTGCGGATGGTCTTGCGTTTGCGCGACGAAAGGTCGTTGAGGAAATCGGTGAAACAGGTATAGCCGCGGTTTTCCCAGTGGAATTGCTGGGTCACGCGGCGGAGCAGGCCGAGGTCTTCGCCCGCCTGCGCCTCGTCTGCGGTGCAAAAGGTGATGTGCAGCGAGGAGAGGCGGCTTTGTTCTGCGATCTGGAGCGCACCCTGAATGAGCGCGGCGCGGCCTGTGTCCTCATGTCCGGGCGCGGTCAGGAGGCGGCGGCCGGTGGCTGGGGTAAAGGGCACGGCCATTTGCAGCTTGGGGTAATAGCGGCCTCCGGCACGTTGAAAGGCGTCGGCCCAATTGTGGTCGAAGATGTATTCGCCCTGACTGTGGCCTTTGGCGTAGAGCGGGGCGGCGGCGATGATCCGGCCGTGCTGGCGCGCGATCAGCGGGCGCGGCTGCCAGCCGGTGCCGGAGCCTGTGGAATGCGAGCGGTCAAGCGCGGCGAGGAAGCGGTGGGTGGTGAAGGGGTCGATGGGACGACCGGAGCCCGCTTCGGGGCAGGCGACGCTATCCCAGTCGGCGGCGGCGATGTCGGTGAGGCCGGCGTGGGCGGTGATGTCGATCGTTGCGGTTGTCATGGGGCGCTGCGCCTGTCTGCTGGCAGAACCGGGGGGCTGACTGCCCCCCGGACCCCCCGTGGATATTTTTATCTGAAAAGAGGGGAAAGACCCTTTTCATGCGACAAACTGGCGCGATGCCGCACTGCGTCAAGACGCAGGCCGCCATGTCACGCCGGAAGTGGGGCCGGGTAGTTTTCAAAGGTGATGTTGTCGGCGCTGTGGCGGGCGGTTGATTCGGCCTCCGGAGCGCGGATCGTCCAGCACAGGATGACAGCACCTTCGGCTTTCAGGGCGGCGACGCGGGGGCGGAGCAGGTCTTGCCATTCGTGGCTGATGAAGCTGGCACCGACGCGGCCATAATCGGGGATCGCGCGCAAATGGTCGCAGACACGGGCGGGCAAGGGGGACCAGTCCGCGGGATCATAGGCAGACGTGGTGATGCCGCGCGGGATATGGGGGGCGAGGCGTGCCATTTCGGCCATGCTGTGCGGGTTGAAGGACATGACGGCGACCGGGCCGGGGTAGCCTTCCAGTGCGCGGGCGGTCGCGGCTTCGAGGGCGCCGGTGTCCGGACCCATGGCGCCGTCCTGATCCTTGATCTCGATCAGCAGGGGGACGCGACCTGATATGAGGTGCAGGATCTCGGGAAGGGTCGGGATGCCGTCGCTGCCGTTTTTCAGGGGGATCCTGGCGAGCGCGGCGGCGCTGCGGGTGGCGAGGGGGCCGGTGGCATCCGTCAGGCGGTTCAGGTCGTAGTCATGGAACACCATGGCCTGCCCATCCGACGACAGTTGCAGGTCAATCTCGATCGCATAACCCGCAGCCACTGCTGCCTGCACTGCCGCGCGGGAGTTTTCGGGGCGGCCCGCAGCGCGGTTGTGATAGCCGCGGTGCGCGATGGGGGTGGTGCGGAACGGGGCGGGCAGGGGGGAGTGCATGTTGGCGGACCTTGAATATATCAGTGATGTCAACGGAAATTCCGGGTCGGTGGCGGACTTCTGCGGCCAATGTGCGGCCAATGTGCGGCCGGTCAATCGGGGCGGTTGGCCGGACCCGGATCCGGCGCAGCAGCTGGTTTTGGCGCACAGGCACGGCTCCTGTTTCGGGCGGGATGCCGCTGGCAGGGGACCGGCCTGTGGGCAAGTCAGCGGGACGTGAGCGCGTCGGGTGGCCGATTGATGACCCCTGCGAAACGTGACCTGGCAAGAAAGATCCGTGCCCCCGGACCGGGCGATCACGGGTCAGGTTTCGCGGAAGGCGCGGTTGAAGTAATCAGTGAACGGCCTGATCAGATAGGCCATCGGGGACCGGTCATCGGTGCGGATGAACGCCTCCACCGGCATGCCGGGCACAAGGGTCAGGCCGTCCAGTTTGTCGATCTCGCCGGGGTCCAGCACGATTTCAGCGCGGTAATAGGCGACCTGCGTGCGCTCGTCGGTCAAGGCGTCCGCGGACACCACCACCACGCGGCCGTTCAGTTCCGGCGTTGTCCGGCTGGAGAAGGCCGAGAAGATCAGCTTTACCGCCTGACCGGGGTAGACCTGATCAATGTGGATCGGAGGCACCTGTGACGCGATGACCAGCGGGCGGTCTTGCGGGATCAGATACAGCGCAGGTTCCGCCGGGCGCAGCACGGAGCGCGGTGTGGTGACCTGAAGCCCCAGCACAATGCCGGACACCGGGGCGCGGATATCCAGCCGGTTGATCTGTTCCGCAAGCGCACGGCGGCGTTCCACCAGTTCCAGTTCGCGGTAGCCGAAGTCGCGCAGCTGGGTGATCGCCTCTTCGCGCCGACCGGATGCGAGGCGCAGAATTTCGATGTCGGTTTCGGTGATACGGCCTTCGGCCTGCGCGTGGGATGCCAGAAGCTCACCCACTGTACCGCGCAACCGCGCTTCTTCGCGTTGCAGGCCAAGAACGCGGCTGACCTGCGCAAGGCCCCGGTCCAGCAGGGTTTGCTGATCTGCAAGTTCCCTGGTGATCAGTTCCAGCTGGGTCGACAACGCGGCACTCTGCGCGTCGATGCCCTCGATCTGGCTGGAGATCTGGCCTCGGCGTTTCGACATCTGATCGACCTGTTGCGCCAGCGTGCCACGGCGTGCTTCGAACAGGCGCTGCTGTCCGTCGATCTGGTCGGCCACATCCGTGCGGCTGGCGGCAAGTGCCGTCAGTTCGGGGGAAAAGGTGATGCCGGGGGAATCGTCGCGTTCGGCCTCCAGCCGGCCACGGCGGGCGGAAATCTCGAACAGCTGGCCTTCGACGATGGAATATTCGGATTTGAGCATCGCCCCGTCCAGCCGCAGCAGCAGATCACCCGCCGCCACGGTGTCACCCTCGGCCACCGCGATGCTTTCAACCACGCCGCCATCGGGGTGCTGCACGACCTGCCGGTTCAGCGCGACTTCGATCTGGCCGGACGTCACGATCGCGCCGGAAATCGACGACAGCACGCTCCACGTGCCAAACCCGCCGACCAGCACCGCCAGCATGACGAAGCCGGTGACGACAGGGCCGGTTGCGGACCAGACGGGTTTTGTTTTGGTCATATCACGCCTCCGGGGCCGGAACTTTTCACAATTTCGGTATGGTTTTTCACCATGTCGCGCAGTACCTGATCGCGGGGGCCGAAAGCGCGGCGGGCGCCTTCCTCCATCACCATCAAGAGGTCGCATTCCTGAATGGCGGCGGGGCGGTGTGCCATGATCAGCACGGCACTTCCCGCATCCTTCATCGCGCGGATCGCAAGATTAAGCGCCATCGACCCTTCATTGTCGAGGTTGGAGTTGGGCTCGTCCAGCACCAGCAGTACCGGGTTGCCATACATGGCGCGCGCCAGTCCGATGCGTTGAATCTGACCGCCGGACAGACGCCCTCCCAAAGCCGACACGCGGGTGTCGTAGCCATCGGCCAGTTTGATGATCATGTCGTGAGCGGCTGCTTTTTTGGCAGCTTCGACCACATTGGCGGCATCGGAATTGGAATTCAGCCGGGCGATGTTTTCGGCAATGGTGCCTTCGAACAGCATCACGCGCTGCGGCAGATAACCTATGTAGCTGCCGAGTGCATCCGGGTCGTATTGATCCAGCGTCGCGCCATCCAGCCGCACCTTGCCGCCCGAAGGCCGCCAAACGCCGATCAGCGCGCGGGCGAGTGACGATTTGCCCGAGCCCGACGGCCCGATCACCCCAAGCGCCTGACCCGGTTCCAGACGGAAGCTGACCATGCGCAGCACGGCCTGCGATTCGCCCGGCGGCACCAGCGTCAGGTTCTGCGTTTCCAGTATTGCGCGCGGGCGCGGAAGGGCCGTACGCGCCGGTTCTTCGGGCTGACGGGTGAACAGTTCGGCCAGACGGCCCCAGCCTTCCTGCGCACGCTGTACCACGGCCCATTGGCCGACGGCCATTTCCACCGGAGCCAGCATCCGCCCCATCAGGATCGACCCTGCTATCATCGCGCCGGGGCTCAGCTCTTGCCTCAGGACCAGCCAGGCGCCAAGCCCCAGCATCGCCGATTGAAGGAACAGACGCAGCGTCTTGGAAATGGTGCTGAATGCGCCGCCACGGTCAGAAGCGCCGATGCTGGCCTCAAGTGCCGCATTGCGGGCCACTTGCCAGCGGGTAAACCCGGCGCCGGCCATGCCAAGCGCCTGCACCACTTCCGATTCGGCCTTCAGGTTTTCAGCGATACGTTCGGCCTGAATGCCGGTGACATTGGCCTTGCGCAGCATGTCCCGCGTCATGCGCTGGTTGAGGATTGTGACCACGATCAGCACCGCACCGCCCCCGATGGCCAGCCAGCCCATCCATGGGTGGAACACAAAAATCGCGGCTGCAAACAGCGGGGTCCATGGCATGTCGAACACGCTGATCAGGACGGGCGACGCAAGCAGGCGTTGCACCGATTCCAGATCGCGTTGCGCGGCCCCTGCGGCAGCGTCGCCAGGGGCCAGCGACAAACGGCGCAGTGACGCCTGAAAGACCCGGCGGTCCAGATGATCCTGAAACCGCGCACCGACCCGCGCCATGATGCGGGCGCGCGCGTGATCCAGCACCCCCATCGCCAGAAACAGGAAGGCCGCCAGCAGCGACAGCGCGACCAGCGTGGCCTCGGACCGGCTGCCCAGAACCCGGTCATAGACTTGCAGCATGTATAGCGGGCCGGTCAGCATCAGCAGGTTCACAAACACGCTGAAGATGAACACGATCAGGAATAATCCACTGGACAGGCGGCGCGCGGCGCGCAGTTCGTTCTTGCCTCGGGCTGTGTCGTTCGCGCTCATTTTTCCGGAACCTTCGGCAAATAATGTGGTCAAAACCCATATGCTGGCGAGCCAGTGCCTCAAAGGCGGCGGAAGGCTCGGCAAGATTCTTCCTGCGTCACTCTCATGCCACGCTTGGGCGTTGTGTTACAGGCCAAGGCTGCTTATGCCTTGTCTTCTTCTTCAAAAGACGATGGTTAGCGGCGCAGTTCAGCGGGACATTAGGAAGATGCTTTTGAAAATTCCATTGTTTTTTGCGGTATCGTCGGAAACGGGCCGACGTGTTGCACGTGTGACGGGCCTGATCGCGGTGGTGGGGCTGCTGGGGGCATGCACCCCGCCCCCGGCCCCAGTGACGATGAATGATCCCGGTGAGGCGGGCAACCGCCAAGTGCATGCCTTCAACCGCGGGTTGGACCGCGCGTTGCTGCGCCCTGCGTCCAGCGTTTACGGCGGAGCGGTGCCTGAACCGTTGCAGACCGGGCTGTCGAACCTGGCGTCGAACCTCGACCTGCCGGGCGATGTGGTGAACAACGTGCTGCAAGGGCGTATTGCAAACGCTGCGGAAAACACGACGCGTTTTGCAATCAACACGGTGATCGGCATCGGCGGTTTGTTTGATCCGGCCAAGGCGATCGGCCTGCCGGGCAAGCCGACGGATTTCGGTGAAACGCTGCACCGTTATGGTGCGGGCGAAGGGCGCTATGTGGAATTGCCGGGCGTCGGGCCATCGACCGTGCGCGATGCAATCGGCACCGCGGTGGACATTGCGGCCAACCCGGTGCGTCTGCTGCTGCCATCGCCCGAGAAATACGTCGGAACCGCAGCGTCTGTCGCTTCAACACTTGGTGATCGCAACCGCTATTCCGATACGGTGGAATCGGTCCTATATGACAGTGCGGACAGCTATGCGCAGGCGCGACTGTTGTATTTGCAGAATCGGCGTTTCGAGCTTGGCCAGACCGGCGGTGCGGAAGATGCCTTCCTTGACCCCTACGAGGATCCCTATGCCGAATGATCTTTTCATCCCGCCGTTGATGACCCGCCGCACCTTTGCCACCGGAATAATTGCCGGGGCTGCCGTCATACTGATGCCGTGGCAGGCCCGGGCGCTGACCGTTGATCGCGCCCGCGCGCTGGTGAACAAGGCGATTGGCGAGGTGAACGCCACCATCAATTCGGGCAAATCCGAAGCTGCGATGTTCCAGGATTTTGAACGCATCTTCTCGCGTTACGCTGATGTGCCGACAATTGCGCGCTCGGCGCTTGGTGTGGCGGCGCGGTCTGCCAGCAATGCGCAGATGGCGGCCTTTACCAAGGCCTATCAGGGGTACATCAGCCGCAAATACGGGCGGCGGTTCCGCGAATTCATCGGCGGCAAGATCGAAGTTACCGATGCGCGGCCGCTCAAAAGTTATTTCGAGGTGATATCGGTCGCCTATCTGCGTGGCGAGTCGCCGTTTGATCTGCGCTGGCATGTGGCGGACAAGTCCGGCAAGGATTTGTTTTTCAACATCATCATCGAAGGCGTCAACATGCTGGCGTCGGAGCGCACCGAGATGGGCGCATTGCTGGACCGTCGCGGCGGCAATATCGATGCGCTGACCCAGGATCTGAAAAGCATCTGATCCGGCTTTACGGATCACCGCAACGCCCCGCTTTCGCGGGGCGTTCTGCGTTCGCGGCAGGGCGGGTCAGCCGCCGCCCAATATATCGCGCAGAATGCGTTCCACCGGGTCCATGCGTTCTTGCGGAGCCTCGATTGGCGGGCGCGGTGCACGCTGCGGGTCTTGCAAATCCTGCACCGGGGCTTGCGCCACCGGCGGGTTGCGCGGTTCGGGGATGATTTTTGGCAAGGGCCGCGCGGGCAGATCGGCGTTCACCCGCAACATCACTTCTTGCCAGATTTCCGCAGGCAACCCGCCGCCGGTCACCCCGGTCAGCGGCGTGTTGTCGTCATAGCCCATCCAGACCCCGGTAACATAATCAGCCGAAAAGCCGACGAACCACGCATCGCGTGCCGCCTGCGTCGTGCCGGTCTTGCCCGCGACTTCGCGCCCCGGCAGCTTTGCACGGGTGCCGGTGCCCGACTCGATCACCTGCATCATCATGTAGGTCAGCAGTTGCGCGGCTTCTTCGGAAATCACGCGCTCGCCGATGCCGCCTTCCTGACCGATCAGCGGGGTGTCTTCGCCCTGCAATTTCAGCTCGATCAGGCCATAGGGCTTTACTGCCGACCCGCCGTTCAGGATGCCCGCATAGGCGCCGGTCATCTCGATCAGCGTCGATTCCGACGCGCCAAGCGCCAGCGCCGGACCCGCCGCCAGATCGCTGACGATGCCGAAATCGGCCGCGACCTTGCGCACATTTTCGCGCCCGACGGCTTCGGACACGCGCACGGCGGGGATGTTCAGCGATTGCTTGAGTGCATCTGTCAGCGTGACGATGCCGCGGAACTTCCTGTCATAATTCGACGGGCTCCACGGTCCGGAACCGGGCGTGGTGATGGTCAGCGGGCTGTCATCGACAAAGTCCGCCGGGCTGTAGCCCAGGTCAAGCGCCGTGGCATAGACAAAGGGCTTGAACGCCGATCCGGTCTGCCGCAGCGCCTGAGTTGCTCGGTTAAACGAGCCCGCTGCCACGACATTGCGCCCGCCAACCATCGCGCGCACGGCACCGTCGGCTGACATGACAACCACTGCGGCCTGCGCTTTTGACCCGTCCCTGACCTTTGTGGCGAAGACATCTGCCAGCGCGGATTCAGCCGCACTCTGCAATTTCTGGTCCATCGTGGTGAGGATGATGACATCCTCGGTCGTTTCTTTGGTCAGAAACGCGGGGCCGGATTCCATGACCCAATCGGCAAAGAACCCGCCCGAACGGCTTTGCGCCGCCTCGGACAACCGGGCGGGGTTCTGGCGCGCTTCTTCGGCCTCGGCCAGCGTCAGATAGCCCTGATCCTGCATCAGGCCGACGATCACATTCGCCCGGTCGGTGGCGCGTTGCAGGTTGCCGGTGGGGGCATAGTAGGACGGCGCTTTGAGCAGGCCAGCCAGCATCGCGGCCTCGGCCGGCGACACCAGATTTGCCGATTTGCCGAAATAGCGCTCGGCTGCGGCTTCAAACCCGCGCGCACCGGCACCCAGATAGGCCCGGTTGAAGTAAATGGTCAGAATGTCGGCCTTGGAGTATCTGAATTCCATCGCCAGCGAGAACGGCACTTCCCTGACCTTGCGCCAGATGCCCCCCTTGCGACAGTCGGACTCGTAGTCGGCTTCGGTTTTCCAGGCCGCCGGGTCGTAAGCCGTGCCGAGGCACAACAATTTCGCCACCTGCTGCGTGATGGTGGAACCGCCGTTGCCGTCCAGCGGGCCACGGCCTTCCGACAGGTTGATGCGCACGGCGGACGCGATGCCGCGCGGGCTGACGCCAAGGTGGCCGTAGAACCGCTTGTCTTCGGTTGCGATGACCGCGTTGCGCAGATGCTCCGACACGGAATCTGATGTGATCTGCCCGCCGAACGTTTCGCCGCGCCAGGCGAAAACCTTGCCGTTGCGGTCCAGCAGCGTAACCGACCCGCGAGCCCGGCCGTCCAGAAGATCGGTGACGGGCGGAAGTTGTGCCGCAAAGTAAAGCGTGGCGGACCCGACCACGAGGGCCAACACAAAAGCCATACGCCAGCCGACGCCCCACAGGATGCGCCAGACAAGCCGCAGTAATCCGGTAAACAAAGCGGCCACGGGGTTGCGCCGGGTTGCGGTTCTGCGCGGAGCAGTTTTGCGCGGCGGGGATTTGCCGCCGCCCTTGGTGGGTGCCCTGAAGCGCCGATCCGCCACCAGCGGGCTTTGCCGCTTTCTTGTTCCGCTCATGCCCGGACTGCCCGCCTGTTGTCTGCGACCTGTTTTGCCGCAGTCTACCGTGCCCCGTGCGGAATGTGGAGCGGTTGGTCATCCGATTCGCATCTGCAAAGTGCCTACAATTAAGGCAAAGTCAAAAATATGTGCAAAAAATGTGCAATACCACGAAAGATTGGGGAATTTCCCCTACCCCAATTCTTGTGCCGCACCCCCGAAACCCGCCTTCTGGTTCCGAAGGCCCCGTCTTGGGCCGCCCGCCTACGAAAAGGGGACCGACGTGAAACTCATCATCGCAGCAATCAAGCCGTTCAAGCTGGAGGAGGTCCGCGAGGCGCTGACCACAATCGGCGTGCGCGGCATGATGGTGACCGAGATCAAGGGCTTCGGATCACAATCCGGCCATACCGAAATCTACCGCGGCGCGGAATACGCCGTGAACTTTGTGCCGAAGGTGCGGCTGGAAATCGTGGTTTCCGACGGCCTGGCCGATGCGGTGGTCGAGACGATCCGGATCACCGCAAAAACCGACAAGATCGGTGACGGCAAGATCTTTGTGCTGGACGTTGAACACGCAGTCCGCGTGCGCACGGGCGAACTTAATGACGACGCGCTCTGACGCGGACGGGAAGGGGAAATGCTAACATGACTAATCTGATGAAAATTTCGGGGCTCTCCGCGCTGGTTGCGGCTGCGGCGGCCCTGCCTGCGCTGGCGCAGGAAACCGTTGCGGAGACGGTGGACGCCGTCGCCGAGGTGGCAGCGCCGATCATGGACAAGGGCGATGTGTCGTGGATGATGACCTCGACCGTGCTGGTTCTGTTCATGACCCTGCCCGGTCTTGCGCTGTTCTACGGCGGGCTTGTGCGCACCAAGAACATGCTGTCCGTCCTGATGCAGACAACGCTGATTGCCTGCATGGTGATGATCATCTGGGTGGTCTACGGCTATTCGGTAACCTTCGGCGGCGGCACCAGCCCGTACTGGGGCGGGTTTGGCAAACTGTTCCTGAGCGGTGTGACCGCCGATTCCATGGTCGCGACCTTCAGCGCGGGCTATGTGATCCCGGAATATCTGTTCATCGCCTTCCAGATGACGTTTGCCGCAATCACACCCGCGCTGATCATCGGTGCGTTTGCAGAGCGCGTGAAGTTCAGCGCCGTTCTGTTGTTTTCGGCGCTGTGGGTGACTTTTGCCTACTTCCCGATTGCGCATATGGTTTGGGACGTGTCGGGACTGATCTTCGTGATGGGGGCCATCGATTTTGCCGGCGGCACTGTGGTGCATATCAACGCAGGCGTTGCGGCATTGGTCGGCTGCCTGATGATCGGCAAGCGCGTCGGCTTTGGCAAAGAAAACATGGCGCCACATTCGATGGTGATGACCATGATCGGTGCATCCATGCTGTGGGTGGGCTGGTTCGGCTTCAATGTCGGGTCCAACCTGGAAGCCAACGGCGGGGCGACGCTTGCAATGATAAACACCTTTATCGCCACGGCGGCCGCCGTTCTGACCTGGTCGCTGCTGGAAGCGGTTCAACGCGGCAAGGCGTCGATGCTGGGTGCGGCTTCGGGCATGGTGACGGGGCTTGTTGTCATCACGCCGGCCTGCGGCACCGTGGGTGTGATGGGGGCGATTGCCTTGGGCGTGATCGCCACAGTGGTCTCTTACTTCTTCGTCACCGTGGTGAAGAACAAGCTGGACTACGACGACAGCCTTGATGTGTTCGGCATCCATGGCGTGGCGGGGATCATCGGGGCGATCGGCACGGGTATCTTCTCGGCAGCGACCCTTGGCGGCGTGAAGGGCGATGACTATTCCATTGCGGCGCAGACCATGATTCAGGTGCAGGCCGTTGTCATCACGATCGTATGGACCGCCATCGTGTCGGCGGCCCTTTTCAAGCTGGTGGACATGGTCGTCGGCCTGCGTGTCGATGGCGATGCGGAACGTGAAGGTCTGGACCAGACCTCGCATGGCGAAGCAGCCTACCACAGCTGATACCCGTGGGGCGCGCGGCAGGCCCTCCCCCTGCCGCGCGAAATCGAAAAGGCCCGGATGCGGATGCGTCCGGGCCTTTTTTCATGGCGGTTGTTGAGGCGGGGGAGCCTTTGTGGCGGGCATCGAGCCCACCACAAAGGCGTTGCCACGGGGACAACCTGATCAGCGAATGACCGAGGCCACCGCTTTGGCGAGGATCGGCACAGTAGCTGCGTTCAGCCCGGCGATGTTGAGGCGGCTATCGCCCACCATGTAGATGCCATGTTCCGCCCGAAGCCGCTCCACCTGTTCCGCAGTGATGCCAAGGCGCGAAAACATGCCGCGATGCGCGCCGACAAAGCCGAAGCGGTCCGACCCGGTTTCTGCCCGAAGCGCATCGGCCAGCGCATGCCGCAGGGACAGCATGTTCAGCCGCACCTCCTCCAGTTCGGTTTTCCACTGGGCGGTCAGGGTGACGTCTTGCAGGATCATCGTCACCAGCCGCGCGCCATGGTCGGGCGGGAAGCTGTAATTCTGGCGGTTCAGGAAGGCGAGGTTGCCTTGCGTCACCGTGCGCAGTAGGGCGTCGCCAATGGCCATCAACATGCCGGTGCGTTCGCGGTAGATGCCGAAGTTCTTGGAGCAGGAGGCCGCAATCAACACCTCCGGGCAGTCGCGCGCGATCAGGCGGGTGGGGGCGGCATCCGGCTCCAGACCGTCACCAAAGCCCTGATACGCAAGGTCCACAAGCGGCACGGCGTGTTTGCGGTTCAGAAGGGACGCGACGGCCGCCCATTCGACCATGTTCAGATTGGCGCCGGTGGGATTGTGGCAGCAGCCATGCAGCAGCACCACGTCGCCGGGTTTCACTGCGTCCAGATCCGCCATCATGCCGTCGAAATTCACCGCGCCGGATTCCGCGTCGAAGTAGCGGTATTCGCGCATCGGAATGCCAAGGTAGCGGATGATCGACGGGTGGTTCGGCCAGGTCGGGTTCGACAGCCAGACGGTCGCCCCGGGCGAGGCCATGCGGATCAGCTCCAGCGCCTGCCGGATGGCGCCGGTACCGCCGGGGGTGGCCACGGCGGCAATCCGGTCGGCAGGTACGGTGTCCGCAAGGATCATCGCGGCCAATGCGCTTGCAAAGGCCGGATCACCGGCAAGCCCGGTGTAGGCTTTGGTGGTTTCCACTTCCCAAAGCTGCTTTTCAGCGGCTTTCACGGCATGCATCACCGGGGTCAGGCCGGTCGCATCCTTGTAGACGCCGACACCAAGGTCGATCTTGGCCGGGCGGGGGTCATCCCTGAACATCTGGATCAGTTGCAGGATCTTGTCGGCAGGTTGCGGCTTCAGAGCGTTCAGCATCGCTTATCCTTTTGCAACACGCAGGTCGTCATACATGCCCCATTCGGCCCATGACCCATCATAAAGCGCATGATTGCGGTGGCCGATCCGTTCCAGCGCAAGAGACAGGATCGCTGCCGTCACGCCCGACCCGCAGGACGTGATCGCGGGTTTCGCAAGGTCCACCCCGGCGGCGGTGAACACTTCACGCAGCGCATCGGGCGCTTTCATCGTGCCATCGGCGTTCAGCAGCGTGGCATAGGGCACGTTTTTCGCGCCCGGAATATGGCCCGCCCGCAAGCCTGTGCGCGGCTCGGGCACCTCGCCCTTGAAGCGGGGGGCGGACCGCGCGTCGATGATGTCTGCCTCGCCCAGTTTCGACGCATGGGCCACTTGCGTCACGTCTTTCACCAACCCGGCCTGCCGCTGCACGGTGATGTGGCGGTCGCGCAGGATGGGGGGCATATCTTCAACCGCATGGCCTTCGGCCTGCCATTTCGGAAATCCGCCGTCCAGAACGGCGACATCCACCTTGCCCATCAGGCGAAAGGTCCACCAGACGCGGGCGGCACTGAACAGGCCCGACCCGTCATAGACCACCACCTGATGCCCGTCGCCAACCCCCATCGCCCGCATACGGCTGATGAATTTCTCGGTCGGGGGGGCCATGTGCGGCAGGGACGAGCGGTGATCGGCGATTTCGTCGATATCAAAGAACCGCGCGCCGGGGATGTGGGCGCCGACATATTCTGCCTTCGCGTCGCGGCCTGCATCGGGCAGATACCACGACGCATCCAGCACGCGCAGATCGGGGTCTTTCAGATGGGCGGCCAACCAGCCGGTCGAAACCAGCGTTCTGGGGTCATCAGGCAGGGCGGCGGTCATGGCGTAGCTCCCGGGGCAGCATCTGTTCCGGCTTACCGGGGGCACAGCCGGCAGGCAAGCCCCATGCGCCGCAGTGCGACTACTGCGCGTTTTGCTTCATCAGCCGGGATTTCTGGCGGTCCCAGTCGCGTTTGGCTTCGGTGGCGCGCTTGTCGGCCAGTTTCTTGCCCTTGGCGATGCCCAGCTTGATCTTCACGATGCCCTTGTCGTTGAAATACATCTTGATCGGCACGATGGTCATGCCTTCGCGGGCGGTCGCGTTCCACAGTCGTGCCAGTTCCTTGCGGCTGACCAGCAGCTTGCGGCGGCGGCGTTCCTCGTGGCCGAAGGTCTTGGCGCGGACATAGGGCGCGACATAGCCGTTGATCAGCCACAGTTCCCCGCCTTCCACAGACGCATAGCTTTCGGCAATGTTCGACCCGCCGTTGCGCAAGGATTTCACCTCGGACCCGAGCAGCATGATGCCGGCCTCGATGTCATCCTCAATGGCATAATCAAACCGCGCGCGGCGGTTTTCGGCGATCAGTTTGGAATTGGGATCGGATTTTTCGGCCATGATCCGCTTCAGATAAGGGGGCCGGCGGGCAAAGTCCAGTATCAGACGATGGTCAGGTTCAGGCGATGGTCAGGTTCAGACGATGGTCAGGTTCAGACGGTGGTCAGATTCAAGCGATGGTCAGTTTCAGGCGGGGCGCCGGGTCAGATGAGGCGCGCCACCCGGCGCGAACGCAGCAACGTGTAAATCCCCGACCCCACGATCACCGCACTGCCCAGCAGGGTCATCGCATCGGGGCGTTCGGCGAACACCAGCACGCCAAGGATCAGCGCGAACACCAGCCGCGTATAGCGGAACGGCGTCACAACAGACACCTCGCCGATCCGCATCGCGGCGGTCAGCGCATAATAGGCGGCCACACCAAAGACGGTTGCGGCGGCGAGTTGCCCGGCCTGCACCGCATCGGGCATCTGCGCACCGCCGGTGAAGGCCAGCAGCACCGCCCCGGTGGGGATCAGCATGAAAAAGCCGTAGACGCCCAGTTGCACATTCGACAGCACCGGCGGCGCTGCGCGCGTGGCAAGGTCACGCCCGGCAAAGCCCAGCATGCCCGCCACCGCCAGCAGGGATGCCGCTTCGAACCCCTCCAGCCCCGGCCGCAGGATGATCATCACGCCCGCAAACCCCACCGCAATGGCAGACCAACGCCGCCAGCCGACCTTTTCGCCAAAAATCAGCGCGGCCCCCGCGACGACGACAAGCGGCGTGGCTTGCAGGATGGCCGAGGCGCTTGACAGCGGCGTAAAGGCCAGCGCCAGGGTATAGAACAGCCGGCCCGCCACCTCGCACACCGCTTTCGCCAGAATGGGGCGCGACAGGATGGCGGGGTGGAACAGCCGCTCGCCCCGGCGTTTGACAAGTGCCGCGAAGGCCAGCATCCCGCCCGTCCCGAAAATCATCAGGATCAACCCGACAGGCAGGCCCCTGGACACGGATTTCAGGAACATGTCCTCCACCGCAAAGCCCGCCATGGCGGCGACCATCAGAATGGAGCCGCGCAGATTTTCCATGGGGTTCTTTCCGGGCGGCGGCCCTGTCAGCGGTTGGAAGGCAAGCGAAAAGCCCCGTCAGGGCCGGTGCGCGGCGGATGCAAGGCTCTGCCGCTGCACCACGGCCGTTCAGTTCACCAGCCCCGCGTGGCGCATGGCAGAGTCGATCCGGGCCTTGGTGCCTGCGGTCAGTGTGACCAGGGGCAGGCGCACATCCTCGCTGCACAGCCCCAGTTGCGACAGGCCGTATTTCGCCCCCGCCAGCCCCGGTTCCAGAAATATCGCCTCGTGCAGTGGCATCAGGCGGTCCTGATACTCCAGCGCCAGCGCATAGTCACCCGCCAGCGTCGCCACCTGAAATTCGGCGCACAGGCGCGGCGCGACATTGGCCGTGACCGAAATGCACCCCGTCCCGCCATGCGCGTTGAACCCCAACGCCGTGGCATCCTCGCCCGAAAGCTGGATGAAATCCGGCCCGCAGGTGATGCGCTGCTGGCTGACGCGTTCGATCTTGCCGGTGGCGTCCTTGACCCCGATGATGCGCGGCAGTTTTGCAAGCGCGCCCATCGTTTCGGGTGACATGTCCACCACAGACCGCCCCGGAATGTTGTAGATGATGATCGGCAAGGCGCAGCAGTCATGCAGGGTCGTGAAATGCGCAATCAGCCCGGCCTGCGTCGGCTTGTTGTAATAAGGTGTCACCACCAGAGCCGCATCCGCGCCCACCCGTTCGGCATGGCGGATCAGGCGGATGCCTTCGGATGTGTTGTTCGATCCCGCGCCGGCGATCACAGGAATGCGGCCTGCGGCAGCTTTCACCACTTCCTCGATCACGATTTCATGTTCCTCGTGGCTGAGCGTCGGGCTTTCGCCCGTGGTACCCACCGGCACAAGCCCGGCTGACCCTTCGGCGACATGCCAATCCACCAGCTTTTTCAGCGTATCGAGATCCAGAGCGCCGTTCTTGAACGGCGTCACAAGGGCGGGAATGGACCCTTTGATCATGACACGCTTCCTTCTTTTCGTGGGCGTCCGAGTCGCCCTGTTGCAAACCTGCCCTTCCTAGCGCCGGGCGCGGGCCTTGCCAAGTTCCCGCATTGCAGAGGAATCCTTTCGGCCGGCCTTATTTTTTCCTGTTTTCCGGCGCTGTCGCCGGTGAGGCGCCGTCGGTTGGCCTGCTGGCGCGGTTGTGTGTTGCGGGCGGCGGGCGGCTGGGGCAAAATCAATTCCATGCAATGCACCCCATCCTTGTCCGTCCGTCGTTTCGCGCGCCTTGCGCCGATTGTCCTTCTGGCATGGGCGTTCGGCCTGCTTCTTGCCGCCACGCCAATGGTCCGCGCCGATGAAGCGACCGCGCTGCGCACCGCCCTCTCCAAGGCGTCTGCCCGCGACTGGCCGGCGGCAGGCGTTGCCGCCACGGGGGCGGGCCCGGTTGGACAAGACATCGTGCTGTGGCAACGGTTGCGCGCCGGGGAAGGCGCCTTGGGTGAGTATGAGGCATTTCTGGCCCGCCGTGCCGATTGGCCCGGTCTTGCGTTGTTGCGCCAGAAGGGGGAAAACGCAGTGGCCCGTTCCACTACCCCCGCCCGTGTGACCGGGTATTTTGCCAAGACCCGTCCCGCCACGGCAGAAGGGTCCATTGCGCTGATCCGCGCTTTGGCCGCCGCCGGGCGCAACGCTGACGCCGAGGCAGAGGCGCTGCGGGCCTGGCGGGATCTGGCCTTCACCCCCGAGGATGAAACCGCGTTGCTGGCACTTTATCCGCAAGCGCTGGCGAAGGCGGATGCCGCGCGTCTGGACCGGCTGTTGTGGGATGACCGCGTGGTCGAGGCGCGACGGATGCTGCCGCGTGTGCCCGCCGATCTGCGGGCGCTTGCGCAGGCGCGCATGGCGCTGCGGGCCGAGGCGAAGGGCGTCGATACTTTGGTCGCCGCGGTGCCTGCGGCTTTGACAGGCGATGCGGGGCTGGCCTATGAACGTTTCGTGTGGCGTGCCCGCAAGGGCCGCAGCGCCGATGCCGCTGCGCTGATCCTGGAGCGCAGCGCGACGGCGGCATTGCTGGGCGACCCGGCGGCCTGGGCCGGCCGCCGCGCCAGTCTGGCACGCGGGCTGCTGGACGACGGCGATCCCGGAACGGCCTACCGTGTGGCGGCACGGCACTGGCTCAACGGCGGCGGGAATTTTGCAGATCTGGAATTTCTGGCGGGCTTCATTGCCCTGCGCAAGCAGAATGATCCCGAAACCGCGCTGATCCATTTCCGCAAACTGGGGGCGGCGGTCAGCACATCCATCAGCCTGTCGCGGGCGCTTTACTGGGAAGGCCGCGCGCTGGAGGCTATGGGCAAACCCGATGCAGCGCAGGCGGCCTATGAGGAGGCGGCCTTGCATCAGACGGCCTATTACGGCCTGCTGGCGGCGGAAAAGCTGGGGCTGACGCTGGATGCGCGGCTGGTGTCGGATACCCGGCCCGCTGATTGGCAAGGTGCGGCTTTCGCGCGGTCATCGGTGCTGGAGGCTGCCCGCCTGCTGCTGCGCGCGGGTGACCGTGATCAGGGCAAGCGGTTCCTTCTGCATCTGGCGGAGGGGTTGAATGGCACAGAACTGGACCAGCTCGCCGATTTCGCACTGGCGCAGAATGAGCCGCATATCGCGGTGCTGCTGGCAAAACAGGGGGCCGAGCGTGGCGTGATCCTGCCGCGCGCTTACTTCCCGGTGACGGGCCTCGTGCCCGAGGCGGGCCTGCCGGTCAGCCGGGCTTTGGCCCTGTCCATTGCGCGCCGCGAGAGCGAATTCAACCCGGTGGTGGTCAGCCCGGCGGGCGCGCGCGGGCTGATGCAGGTGATGCCGGGCACGGCAAAACTGATGGCAACCAAGCTGGGGGCGGAATATGCGCCGGGCCGGCTCACATCGGACCCCGTCTACAACGTCACGATGGGCACGGCTTATCTGGCACAGCTGATTGGGGAATTCGGGCCGTCGATCGCGCTGGTTGCGTCGGGCTACAATGCCGGGCCGGGGCGTCCGCGGCGGTGGGTGACGGAGTTTGGCGACCCCCGGCAGGCGGAAGTGGATGTGGTCGATTGGGTGGAAACGATCCCGTTTGCCGAGACGCGGACATATGTGATGCGGGTGGCGGAATCGCTGGTGATTTACCGCGCGAAGCTTGCAGGCAAGGCAGGTCCCGTACGGATTACGGCAGAACTGAAGGGGTAGAGCGTTTGCCAGGCACCCGGGGCGCTGCCCCGGACCCCGGGATATTTTTACCAGGATGAAAGGGGCAGGTTCATTTGACGTGGCGTTTGCGCGAATATCCGGCCGAAAGCCTGCAACGACAGCGCCACCGGCCCGAGCTTCACCAAGCCCAAGCCCAAGCCCAAGCCCAAGCCCAAGCCCATCCCGCACGCATCGAATGCCAGTTGCAACCGGGTGCAGGTTGCAGCCATGGGAAGTGCGACCACACAGCGGCGCGCAAGCCTCGGGAAGTGCGGGCGGCGATGGCCATCATGAGGGCGGCGACGCACCGGCAGCGGACCATCACTATCATGATCACATCGTTTTCCCCCGCCGGATGGCGCGCAGATGCCGTCTTGCCGCGCGAAGTTGAGCGTCGTGGCGCCCATCAGCCCGATGCCGGGCCGGGTTCCTGCCCGGTCATGAAGCGATCTCTTTCGGCTGGCGGCGGGTGGCCAGCAGGGTGAACAGGCCCGCGCCCGCCACGATCGCCGCGCCGATGACGGTGGCAGTGGTCAGGGTCTCGCGAAACACCAGCGTGCCCATGATGGCGATGAACACCAGTTGCAGATAGGCGAAGGGTTGCACGGCGCCGGCTTCGGCTACCGCATAGCAGCGGATCATCAGCCAGTTCGACAAGATCGCAAGGCCGCCGTTTACTGCCGTCCAGCCCCAGTCCGCGCCGGACATCGGCTGCCAGAAGCCGGCACCGGCCAGTGTCATCAGCAAAGCGCCCAGAACGCCCGACCAGAAAAAGGCGATGAAGCCCGGTTCGGACCGCGTGGCCAGCCGCGTCAGCAGGCTGTAAAGCGCAAACATCGCAGCCGAGGCCAGCGGCAGGATCGACAACAGATTGAACAGATCGGACCCCGGTTGCAGGATCACCATGATGCCCGCGAAACCCACAGCGATGGCGATCCACCGCGCAAGCCCGACCTTTTCGCGCAGCACCGGACCGGACAGGGCGGCGATGATCAGCGGGCAGACGGCGAACACCGCATGGGTGTTTATCAGACCGATCAGGGTAAAGCTGGCGACAATCACGCAAATCTCGCCGGTGTGCAGCAGCGCGCGGGTCAGATGCAGGCCGGGGCGGCGGGTGGTTATGGCGGCACGAAAGCCCTCGGGGCGGCGCAGGGCCAGTGCCAGCACGAAAGCGGCGAAGAACCAGTAACGGATCATCACCACCATCAGCACGTTATATTCGCCTGCGAGGTGGCGGGTGAAGCCGTCTTGCAAAGTATAAGCAAAGACTGTGGCGATCATCAGTGCGATGCCGAGGCGGTTGTTCTGTTGCAGCATCTCAGGCGATCCATCCGGCGGACATGTGGCGTTTGCTGCCATGGCCCTTGCGCCGCTCTACCTGAAAGCCGGCGGCCTGCAAGGCCCGGCGCACATGACCGGCGGCGGTATAGGTGGCGAATGTGCCCTGCGGCAAGGTATGGGCTGCAACGCTGTGCATCAGGGTGTCGGACCACAGTTCCGGGTTCCTGGCCGGGGAAAAGCCGTCGAGGAACCACGCGTCGGCCTTGTGTGGCCATGCGGGCAGGGTGGTGCGGGCGTCGCCGATGATGATCCCGGCCTCCATCCCGTCGAAGACCAGCGCTGTGCGGCCTTCGGCCCATTGCGCAAGGAAAGGGGCGGCGATGGCTTCGGCCTCGGGGAAGGCCCGCAAGGCGCGCGCGATGTCGCGGGCGGGCAGGGGATACGCCTCGAACGAGGTGAAGCGCAATGGGCCGGGGATGGCGGCGTCGCGCCATGCCAGCAGGGCCGCCAACATGTTCAGTCCGGTGCCGAAGCCAAGCTCGGCAATGTGGAAACCGGGGCGAAAGCGTGCGGGAAGGCCGTTGCCGTTCAGGAAGACATGGCGGGTTTCGCCAAGCCCGTTGGCGATCGAGAAATACGGGTCGTCGAACCGGGTGGAAACGGGGATAACGCCATCGCGCCAGTCGAGAGCGGCAATTTGGGTGTGATCGGGTTGGCCGCCCTCGGCGCAGTCAGGGCGGGGAGGGCCGGGTGTGGTCTGGCAGGGGTCGGGCATTTCGCGTAAGCCTCAGGTTTCGGAGCGACAATGAGCAAGGGCGCAGGCAGTGGCAATGCCGGATATGACGGTGCGGGGCGCGGGGATATTCGGCCTGTCGGTGGCCTGGGCCTGCGCGCTGCGTGGCGCGCGGGTGCGGGTGATCGAGGTGGCATCGGTGGGTGCCGGAGCCTCGGGCGGGATCGTGGGCGCCTTGGCCCCCCACGTGCCGGAAAATTGGAACGCAAAGAAGGCGTTCCAGTTGGAAAGCCTGCTGATGGCGGCCGACTGGTGGACGGGAGTGGAGGCGGCATCGGGGCTGGCCTCGGGGTACGCGCGCACCGGGCGGCTGCAACCGTTGGCGGATGCGCGGGCGGTTGCGGTGGCGCGGTCGCGGGCTGATGGGGCCGCGGCGCTGTGGCAGGGCCGGGCGGAATGGCAGGTGGTGCGGGCTGTGGGGGGGTGGGAACCGGAAAGCCCCTCGGGCTGGCTGGTTGCGGATACGCTGACGGCGCGGGTCAATCCGCGCATGGGTTGCGCGGCACTGGTCGCGGCGATCCGTGCGAGCGGTGGCGAGGTGGTACCGGGCAATGCGGCAGAGGTCGGCCCGGTGGTCTGGGCGACGGGTGTGGCGGGGCTGGTCGCGTTGTCGGGCGATGTGGGGCGCGCGGTCGGCGGGGCGGTGAAGGGGCAGGCCCTGGCGCTGGCCCATGATGCACGGGATTTGCCGCAACTGTTTGCGGACGGCCTGCACATCGTGCCGCATGCGGACGGCACTGTGGTTGTGGGGTCCACCAGCGAGCGGGTCTGGGATGATGCCCGGGCCACCGATGCGCAGCTTGACGCAGTGCATGCCCGCGCGGTGATGGCCTGTCCGCAACTGGCAGGCGCTGCCGTGGTGGAACGCTGGGCCGGCCTGCGCCCGAGTGCGAAAAGCCGCGCCCCCATGCTGGGGACATGGCCGGGGCGGGCGGGGCAATTCATCGCCAACGGCGGCTTCAAGATCGGCTTTGGCATGGCGCCGATGGTCGGCGAGGTAATGGCCGATCTGGTGTTGGAGGGCCGTGATACTATTCCCGATGGCTTTGGGGTGGCGGCTAGCCTGTGAGCCGTGGCTGGGCTGTGGGAGCGGCGCTTGCCTTGGCCAGGCTGGCAGGACGGCGGGGCGTGTGCCGCTGCGCAGCCGCGTGCCGCGATGCGCGCGATGTGGGGGAAGGGGGGGGGCGGAAGAGATCACCCGCGTCATCGGCTTGCTGGCGTCGGATGCGAGGGGCTGAACCTGCGGGCAAAACCTGCGGATGGATCGGGGCAATGCGCGGTCGGTGTGAATGATGCGAGCGCCGGGGGGCTGACTGCCCCCCGGACCCCCCGTGGATATTTGTGTCTGAAAAGAGGGGCAAGATGTGCCGGGAAGCGAGGGTCCGTCTTTTGGACAGCCCAGACCGGCCGGGTGAATAAAGCGGGCTGGTGTGGCTGTCGTGCTTGCGTGGTTGCAGCTTTCAGGCGAAAAGGCGGTCATGCGAAGACGATGGCGTCGTCACTTGGGGGAACCCAAGAGCCTGTGCCGAGTGCCACTGTCGTCCTGCACGCCGGGAGCTTTCGGGGTTTGTGCGCCGACCCCATCTCACGAGGTTTGACATGACGAACCGCCCCGAACACACCCGCTTTCACAACGGCACAAAGGCCGCACTGCCCTTTGCGGATGAAGAATACGCCGCGCGTCTGGAAGGCCTGCGCGACATTCTGGAATTGCATTCGCTGGATGCCATTATACTGACATCCCTGCATAATGTCGCATATTACTCGGGATTTCTCTATTGCGCGTTCGGGCGGCCTTATGCCTGTGTGGTGACGGCGGCCGAATGTGTGACGGTCAGCGCGGGGATTGATGCGGGGCAGCCGTGGCGCAGGTCATATGGCGACAACATTACGTATACCGACTGGCAGCGCGACAATTTCTGGCGGGTGGTGGCGTCGGTCACCGGTCTTGGCAAGGCGGTGGGGGTCGAGGCGGACCATCTGACCATGGTGCAGGCGGAAAAGCTGAACGCGTTTCTGAAGGTCAGGCGGGGTATGGATATTGCCCCCGCCACCATGCAGCAACGCATGATGAAATCCGATGCCGAGATTGCCCTGATCCGCGCAGGCGCTGCGGTGGCGGATGCGGGCGGCTATGCGATCCGCAACGCGGTGAAGGTGGGCGCGCGGGAAATTGATGTGGCGATGGCCGGGCGCGACGCGATGGAGATGGAGATTGCGAGGCGCTTTCCCGATGCGGAATACCGCGATACCTGGGTTTGGTTTCAGTCGGGGCTGAACACCGATGGCGCGCACAACCCGGTGACGGCGCGCAAGCTCATGCGCGGGGATATCCTGAGCCTGAACTGTTTTCCAATGATATCGGGCTACTGCACCGCATTGGAACGCACCATGTTTGTGGGTGCGGTTGACGCGGCCAGCCTGAAGATTTGGCAGGCCAATGTGGCGGCGCATGAATACGGGATGAGCCTGCTGAAACCCGGCGTATCCTGTGCGGACGTGACCGCGCAGATCAACACGCATCTGGAGGCACAGGGCCTGCTGCACTACCGCACCTTCGGCTATGGCCATTCGTTTGGTCTTCTCAGCCACTATCATGGCCGCGAGGCGGGGCTGGAACTGCGTGAGGACACCGACACCGTGCTGGAAGCGGGCATGGTGATTTCGATGGAACCGATGCTGACGCTGCCCGAAGGGGTGCCTGGGGCAGGGGGCTACCGCGAGCATGATATTCTGGTGATGACCGAGGACGGGGCCGAGAATATCACCGGCTATCCCTATGGCCCGGATTTCAACGTGGTGGGCTGACGCGCAGCTGGCGCTGCGCCGTAGTTGTCCGATGACAGGTATCAGGCGCGCTTGATGACGCGGATCAGCAGCAGCAGGATCACGGCACCGATCGTGGCGTGCACGATGGAACCCAGCAAGCCTCCGCCAATGGTCAGGCCGATCCGCGGCAGCAGCAGACCCGCCAGAAACGCGCCAACGATACCGACCACGATATTGCCCAACAGGCCAAAGCCGAAGCCCTTGACGATCAGGCCCGCAAGCCAGCCCGCTATGGCACCGACGATCAGGATGACAAGAATTGCTGTGACTTCCATGATATTCTCCGCGCTGTGCAATGTGCCTGGCCAAGCCGGGTTGACCGGCAATCCGTATGTCCTGCGACGTCAACTCTGTCTGCACGGTCAAGTTCCCGACGGCGACTGAATTTTTCGTCCCGGCGGCAGGTTTTGCAAAAGTGTCGTCAATTCATTGCGAAACTGTCACGCGCCGCAGCCATTTCTCGCGTCAAATGTAGTCCGCAGAGGGAATGGCGCATGTCTTTGAAACTTGCCGGAATGACATCTATGTTGGCGCTTGGGGCTGCGATGCCTGCGCTGGCCGAGATGAACTTCAACCGTATCGCCAGCTTTGCGACGCCTTTGAACATGGCGGCAGGCGAGGATGTGGCGCGTGAGACCAGTGCCGAGATCATTGCCGTGTCGGAAGACGGCATGACGCTGGTGTATACCGACAGCCCGCTCGGCGTGATCGGGTTGATTGACATCACCGATCCGAAGGCCCCGAAGCCGCTTGGCAACATCGCGGTGGGTGGCGAGCCGACGACGGCGCAGATCATCGGTGACAAGGCGTTTGCGGGGGTCAATACTTCGGAAAGTTTCACCGATCCGTCGGGCAAGCTGCTGACGGTGGATTTGGCCACCAAGGCCATCGTGGCCGAATGTGATCTTGGCGGGCAGCCGGATTCCGTGGCGAAAGCGCCGGACGGATCATTTCTGGCCATCGCGGTCGAGAATGAACGGGATGAAGATGTGAACGACGGCGCCATGCCGCAAATGCCCGCGGGTTTTGTGGTCAAGCTGCCGATCGTCGATGGTGCGGTGGACTGCGCGAACCTGCTGAAAATCGACGTGACCGGTCTTGCGGCCGTCGCAGGTGACGACCCGGAACCGGAATTCGTGGCGATCAACGACGCCGGCGAGATTGCTGTGACGCTGCAGGAAAACAACCACATCGTGCTGATCGGCGCGGATGGTGTGGTGGCGTCGCATTTCAGCGCAGGCACGGTGGACCTTGCGGGCATCGACACCAAGCGCGACGGCAAACTGGATTTTACCGGCACGCAGGACGGCCGCCTGCGCGAACCGGATGGGGTGAAATGGATCGACGCGGATCACTTCGCCACTGCCAATGAAGGCGACTATGGGGGCGGATCGCGCAGCTGGACCATTTTTGCCAAAGACGGCACGGTGGTTTACGATTCCGGTGCGTCGCTGGAACATGCGATTGCCGGGATCGGGCATTACCCGGACCATCGGTCGGGATCGAAGGGCGCGGAGCTTGAGTCGGTGGAAAGTGCCACGTACGGCAGCACCAAGATGGCGTTTGTCGCGTCCGAGCGCGGGTCGGTGATCGGCGTTTATGATCTTTCCGACCCCGCCGCCCCGGTGCTGAAGCAGTTGCTGCCTTCGGGTGTGTCGCCCGAAGGCCTGGTGGCCATTCCCGAACGCAATCTGTTTGTCACCGCAAACGAGGTTGACCTGCGCGAAGACGGTTCGGCCCCGGCGCATATGATGATTTACGAACTGGCCGAAGGGCCAGCCGCTTATCCGATGATCACGTCAGCGGGATCCGACCCGCTTATCGGCTGGGTCGCGCTGTCGGGTCTGGTGGCGGACGCGACCGAAGCGGGCAAGCTTTATGCGGTAAACGACTCGGTTCTGGGTTCGGCGCCGACGATCTACACCATTGACGCGACCCAGACGCCTGCGAAGATCACGGGTGCGCTGCCGGTGACGCGCGGCGGCGATGCGGCACAGAAGCTGGATCTCGAAGGCATAGCACTGGATGGAGAGGGCGGGTTCTGGCTGGCCTCGGAAGGGCGCAGCGACCGGCTGATCCCGCATGCGATCTATCATGTGAACGCCAAGGGCGAGATCAAGGCCGAAATCGCGCTGCCAGAAGAACTGCTGGCCAGCGAGATCCGCTTTGGCTTTGAAGGCATCACCGTGGCCGGCGACCGGCTTTGGATGGCGGTGCAGCGCGAGTGGAAAGACGATCCGAAGGGGATGGTCAAGCTGGTGGCCTATGACACTGCCGAAAAAGCCTGGGGTGCTGTGCATTACCCGCTGGATACCCCGGCGGAGGGTGCGTGGATCGGGCTTTCGGAAATCACGCTGAGCGGTGACTGGGTGTATATCGTGGAACGTGACAACCAGATTGCGGGCAATGCGGTGACCAAGAAGCTGTACCGCGTGGCCGCAAGCCAGATGGTACCCGCCGAACTGGGTGGCACCCTGCCTGTGGTGACCAAGGAACTGGTCCGCGACTTCCTGCCCGACCTTGGCGTGCTGAACGGCTATGCAATGGACAAGATCGAAGGCTTTGCCATTGACGCGGCAGGCACAGGCTGGGCTGTCACCGATAATGACGGTGTGGACGACAGTTCGGGCGAGACCCTGTTCTGGTCCATCGGCACAATGAAGTAAGCCTGTCTCGCGGAAACGTTTGCCGCCCCCGTGCAACGCACGGGGGCTTTTCTTTTCCGGTACTTGCCGAAGGGCTTGACCTGACAGGTTGCGCGGGCGCTTGTTGGCGCAACTTTTCTCAAATGATCCGAGTCCTGCCGTGCGCAACACCTTTTCCCGTCTCGCTGCCCTCGCTGCCTTGCTGTTCCTGACCGCCTGTGCGGCGTCCGGCCCGCAGGCGCCGCCTGTCAACCCGGATTACCCTGGCATTCAGGATGGTGAATTCTTCATTCAGCCGGTTGATACGAAATACCTGACGGGCAGCAACCCGCGCGCCGAAGTGGATTATGCGGGCGACGAGGCTCCGGGTTCCATTGTGGTCGATACCTTCGCGCGCCGCCTGTACTACGTGCTGGAGGGTGGCCGCGCGATTCGTTACGCCATCGCCGTCGGGCGCGAGGGGCTGGCCTTCCGTGGCTCGGCCACCGTGGGCCGCAAGGCGGAATGGCCGACCTGGACGCCGACCGCGAACATGATCCGTACTCAGCCGGAGAGTTATGCCCAATTTGCGGGCGGTCTGCCGGGTGGGTTGGAAAATCCGTTGGGTGCGCGGGCGCTGTATCTGTACCGTGGCAGCCGTGATACCTATTTCCGCATCCATGGCACGATTGACAATGCGTCCATAGGGCGGGCGACTTCGGCCGGCTGCATCCGGCTGTTCAATCAGGATGCGATGGACCTGTATAACCGTGCAGACCTCGGCACCCGCGTGAAGGTGCGCACGCAGACGGAATCGCTGGCGCTGGAAGGCGCGATGATCGACGATGAATTTGGCAGGATCATGCCTGCGCCCGAAGGCACCCTTGCCACGGATGTTGCCGCAGCGGGCTAACGCGCCTACGCTTTCCCTTCAATGGCCCCGGTGCAGCGATTCCCTGTCATGGCACCGGGTGAGAGGGGCACATGGCACGGCGTGGCATTTCCTTGCTTTATGCGACAGCGGGCCTGCTGGTCTTGTTGCTGGCGGCCTGTGTGCCCGTCACCAACTTGCCCGCGGATGTGGCCCGCCGTTATGGTGCCGGCACAGACGGCGGCTTTCCGATGGCTGCCGTGCCTGCCGCTTATCTGACGGAACGCAACCGTCGGCAGGTCGTGACCTACACCGGCCCGGAGCCTGCGGGCACCATCGTGATCGACCCCTACGCGCGGTTCCTGTATCTTGTGACCGGCCCGCAGCGCGCTTTGCGCTATGGCGTGGCGGTGGGAACCCAAGGACGCAACTTTTCCGGTCAGGCGGTGATCCGGCGCAAGGCTGCGTGGCCGCCCTGGACGCCGACTGCCAATATGATCCGCACCAATCCCGAGTTTTACGCGGCCTATGCCAAGGGTCTGCCGGGCGGGCCACCCAACCCCCTGGGTGCGCGGGCGCTTTATCTGTACCAGGGCGGGCGCGACACCTATTACCGCATCCACGGCACGCAGGAGTTGACCGCTATTGGCAAAGCGACGGTGGCGGGCTGCATCCGGCTGTTCAACCAGGACGCGATTGATCTTTACACCCGAGTCCCGGTCGGCGCCCGGGTGAAGGTGCGCACTCCGGCGGAATCGCGGCGCTATGAGGGCGTGGTGAAAGACGGCCCCGATGGCCGCCTTGTGCAAGTGTCCGGGCCGGGCGGTTAAGGCATCACGACGCGATGACGTAATCCTTCAGCGTGGTTTCCACCACCTGCCATGTCCCCTCATACCCCGGCCGGATGACGAAGCTGTCGCCCGCGCGCAGCGTGGTCTGCACGCCCGCAGCATCGGTCAGGACCGAGACGCCTTCGTGGATGTAGACATATTCCCATTCCGCATAGGCAACGCGCCAGGTGCCGGGCGTCGATTGCCACATCCCGCAATACAGGCCGTCGCGGTCTTCAAGGTTCCAGGTCGTGTGAACCGGGTCGCCGTCCACCACCTTGTCGGCACCTGGACGTTCGGTTTCGGGGGTGATGTCGTCGCGGTTCAGGCGGGCGATCAGGGTCATGCGGCGGTCCTGTGGCTCAAGGGTCTGGTGCCATATGGCCCTGTGCCCCGTCTGCTGGCAATGGTTTTCGCACCGCCGGCGCGGACGTTTTGCAGGGCGTGATTTAACTCGCCGGGCTTTTTGCTGGTGCAGCATCGGCTTGCCCGGTATAAGCCCCCGAACCGTTCCTCTTGAGGGAGAGCAAGAGCGATGAGCACAAACACCCCCACCCGCCAGATCATGCCCGCGGATATACTGGCGCGCAAAGGTGCCGAGCCGCTGGTCTGTCTGACCGCCTACACTACCCCCGTCGCCCGTCTGGTGGATGCCCACTGCGATATCGCACTGGTCGGCGACTCGGTTGGCATGGTGCTCCACGGGCTGCCTTCCACACTTGGCGTGACGATGGAGATGATGATCCTGCATGGCCGCGCAGTGGTGCGTGGCGCCGCCAGGGCGATGGTGGTGATCGACATGCCGTTCGGGTCATACGAGGAAAGCCCGGCGCAGGCCTTTCGCAACGCAGCCCGCCTGATGGGAGAAACCGGCGCTGCGGCGGTCAAGCTGGAGGGCGGACAGCACATGGCCGAAACGATCGGCTTTCTGGTGGCGCGCGGGGTGCCGGTGATGGCGCATGTCGGCCTCACGCCACAATCCGTGAACACGCTGGGCGGCTACAAGGTGCAGGGCCGTGACGCCGATGCGGGCCGGGTGATGCTTGATGCGCAGGCGGTGGCGGCAGCGGGCGCGTTCTCGGTCGTGCTGGAGAAAGTTCCGGACGGGCTGGCGCGGCGGATCACGGCCGAAGTTGCCATTCCCACCATCGGCATCGGCGCAAGCGCAGATTGCGACGGGCAGATACTGGTGGTCGATGACATGCTGGGCCTGTTCACCGAATTTCGCCCGAAATTCGTGAAGCGCTATGGCGAACTGGGCCAGGCGGCGGATATGGCGATTGCCGATTATGCCGCCGATGTGCGCGCCCGACGCTTTCCTGCGGCAGAGCATGTCTTCCCCGATGTGCTGCCGAAAGTTGCCCCGAAAGTCGCGCCGTGACGCCTGCGATCCTTCGGCACGTGCCCGATATGCAAGCCGTGGCGCGCGGCTGGAAAGCGGCTGGCCGGACGGTTGGGGTAGTGCCGACGATGGGCGCGCTGCATGCCGGGCATCTGAGCCTTGCGAGGGCGGCAAAAGCAGGCTGCGACCGGGTGATCGTGACGATTTTCGTAAACCCAAGGCAATTCAACACGCCGTCCGATCTTTTGAAATACCCACGAACCGAAGGCTCGGACGCGGCAATGCTGGCGACAGTCGGCGTGGACATGATCTTTGCGCCAGAGGCGGATGCGGTCTATCCGCCCGGATTTGCAACCAACATTTCGGTAGGCGGCGTGTCTGGGCCGCTGGAAGGGGTGCACAGGCCCGGCCACTTTGACGGTGTGACAACGGTGGTTGCCAAGCTGTTTTGCATGACGCTGGCGGACTGTGCGTACTTTGGCGAAAAGGATTGGCAGCAATTGCAGGTCGTGCGCCGTCTGGTGCGCGATCTGAACCTGCCGGTAGCGATTGTCGGTTGCGAAACTGTGCGCGAGGCAGACGGGCTTGCGCTGAGTTCGCGCAACGCGCGGTTGTCGGTCGCAGCGCGGGCGCAGGCACCCGCGCTGCACCGCGCCCTGCTGAGTGCATCGGGGGCGTTGCGCGCAGGCGTTCCTGCGGCTGCGGCGATGCAGGGCGCTGTGAACGAGGTTCTCGCCTCCGGGTTTGCGGCGGTGGACTATATCGAGTTGCGGTCCGTCGATCTGGAACCGATGGAGCGGCTGGACGGCGCGGCGCGGCTGTTGGCAGCAGCGACCCTGGATGGCGTGCGATTGACAGATAACATAGCGGTGTGAATGGGTAGGGCCCGTCACGGGCTTTTGTTGCTGACCGCGAAGAGGCCAACAGCCGGGGAAGGGGCTGTCTGCCCCCTCCCCGGACCCCACCCCCGAGGATACTTTAAAACTGAGAATGAGAAAGAACAGGGGTGCCACAGCGCGCGCCGCAGGTTGGGTTGGGGCAGCGGTGGTTCCTTGAGCGACAGCGCCATGACCTTCGCGCAGTCGAGCATATCCCGCACGCTGACCCATTTGTCGGGTTGACGGGCGGGGTGCAGCAGGCCGGGGCCACAGACGATACGGTTTTGCAGTCTGTCACTACGGTCGAGGGATTTTTTGCATGGCCGCCGGGTGAGACGACATTTTAGGCCTGACGGGCGAGGACTTTTTTTGATGACGGTGGGGCGACCGTGCGGACCATGGGGGCGTCGCGGTCCGTCATTCACGGGGTGAACTTCGAACAGGTCGCGGATGTCGCAATGGAAACCGGGGCGTCGGGATTTGACGCGCTTCATCGGGGCGGTGATTTCGGCGGGGTGCTTGTCGCTGTCGCCGGGGGCACCCCGCGCGTGCGCCTGCCGTAGGGCTAATCCGGAGGTGGAAAGGCGGGTCGCCGGATATTCGCGCACCGCGCGGCAGTTCAGGCCGGGCGGATTGAGTGTCGGGACGCGGATCGGGTCTTGCGTCAGACCGATCAGGTCTGCGCGGCGGCTGTCGATCCCGGTTGTCAGCGCCGCGTCGTTCATTCGAAAATGATTGCCAAGGCGGGGCTTTGGGGGCAAGTGCAGTTTTGCGCCGCGCACCGGCATCTGCACCCATTTTCTGATGACGGGAAGGATGTAATTTGCCATTACTTGTCCAGATCATTTCAATGACATTCCACCGGAGAGCATGATGGCCGATTTTGACGCGCAGATCCGCGAAAGCCAGGATCAGGTTGCCACGGCGCAGGCAAAGATTTCCGAGATCACCAGCCGGATTGAAACCGCGCGGGTCAAGTTGGACGCGGGCGAGCCGGCGATTGATGTCGAGAACGCAACGCTGGACGATGTTCACACCCACACCGACCTGATGAACGCGAATATCGCGGAACTGATCATGGGGCTGGATGATGTGACGGCCGGATTTTCCAAGGATTTCGACGAGATGCGGTCGAAAACCGGGATGGAAAGTTTCGTCGGCATCTTTTCTTCAGGCAAGTCGGAATCGATGCGGCAGGAACGGCTGCGCACCGCGAGCATTGACGACAAGTTGCAGGATCTGATCGCCAAATCCGATGTGATCGTGCGGCTGCTGCAAGGTCAGCTGGATCTGCTGAATGTGCAGAAGACCAGGGTCGAGACGAACCTGACCGGCACGCTGGATGAACGCGAAGCAACGGTGGCGGCGCTGGAGGCGGTGCGGGCCGAGATTCTGGGAATGGACCCGACGATCATTGCGCTTGAGGGCAAGATTTCGGTTGAGCAGGACGCGGCGGCGCGGACCCGGCTGGAGACGGAGCTTGCGGGGCTGAACACCCGCTATAATGCGCTGGTTCAGGACGAGCAGGTTAAGCTGGCGAAAAGCCAGACGCTGGAGCGGTATATCGAAAAGGGCAAAACCTGGGTGGACAGCCTGCAAAATCAGGCCGCAACGCAGATGGTGCTGATCAACAAGTTGCAGACCGACACCAGGCAGCGGGTGGTGCTGTATGATGCGCTGACCTCCAGCCTGAAGACCGCGCAGCAGCAGGACGTGGCCCACCGGATCAACGAGATCGGTGTGAAAACCGATCAGGAAGCGCAGGCGGCGATGGCCGCGATCGGGGCTGCCACCAATGACCGGATGGCGGATATGCTGGAGAGCCATGAAGATCACATGGTCTTTGCCCGCAAGGTGTTGGAACAGAAGGCGAAAGCTGACGAGCGGTTCGCGCGGCGCTTTGCGGCCATTGTCGAGAAGCATGACAAGAACCTGTATGGCGAAGAATAAGTGACGACGACACTCACCGACGACCACTCGCAGCTTTACGATACCGCTGTTGCGCGGCGCTATTTCGCCAAGTTCGACCGGATAACCGGCCATCTGGTGCGGGTGGCGGCGGAACTGGAAACGGATGGCAAGCTGTCGCGGCTGGAATCGCGCATCTTGGGGCGGTATCTGGCAGGGCTGGGCGGCACGTTTCGCGCGCTGAGCCACAAATACCTGATGACCGGACGGATCGACGGGCCCTTGCCGGGGCGGCTGACGTTCGACAGGCATGAAAGCGGTTTTCCCGTCGCGCAGGAATTGATGGTGATGGCCAATGATGCCCAGCAGGCGGGCAAGCATCTGGCGGGTATGGCGTCCGAGACTGAATTGAAAGACAGGATGGTCCGGCAGGTCGTTGGTGATCTGACGATCCCGACCAAGCTGCAATTCGCCCTGTCGCAGCGGCTTTACTACGAGGCTTTGGCGGCGGGCGGAATGTTCTGGGCGCGCAATGACCCGGATGCGCAATGGATGGGCGAGGCGGGCGACCGCCGACGTTACCTTGTCCACTGGGCGGTCTATGACACGCAGGTGAACCTGCCGGTGATCTATCTGCTGGAACTGGAGGATTCAGGCCGCAAGGCCCTGCCTACCGACGATCGCCGCTGGCCCGAGGTGCAGGCGCATCTGATGGCGCAGGCGGTGGACCAGTTGAAGCTGTTGACCATCGCCACCGGATTTGACGCCGATTTCGATGACCTTCACCCCAAACGCCTGCGCCGTATCCATGTGGGGCCAATGTATTCGCACAGCTTCACCCTGCAATCGGGGCCGATCTCGGACGTGCTTTCGGATGCGAAAGCCGAAGCGGGCATGGACTGGGCCTTGGTCTGGACCATCGAAGATCTGGTGTCGGATCGGGTAGAGCAGGTCAAGGATGGCTGGTTCGGATCAACCGAACGCCAGATTTTCGCACTGGATGCGTTCAAGCCGGACACCGGCGTGACCAGGACCGAACGAATGATGATCCTGCCCGAACGCCCGTTTCAGGTGCTGGCCGAGAAAAATCCGGCGGGCTTTGCCGATGTGCGCAAGTTCGTGGTGGCGGGGAATGGCCGCGTCGTCAGCTACAGATAGGGGGCGGGGATGAACACACGCGACACGATGGAATTGCGCGAGGAGACGATCCGCGCCCATTACGATGCGGCGTTGGCGCTGCTGACCGGGTTCGACCACGCGCCGCGACTGGGCAAGCCGGGGCCGGGGGCCGAGACACCGGCGGGCCTTGGCACGCGTCGCGCGTTCCGGTCCACCACGCCGGGGCTGGTGACGCGGCCGGTTGCGCGGCCCGGCGGCGTGCGGCTGGTGGAGCGGGTGGAGGGTGCGGGCGACGGGTTGATCTCACCCGTGCAGGCGCAGGTGCTGCATGCCTTGCGGCGTTCTGTGGCGGTTGCACTGGCGATGGCGGCGGGGTTCGCCGAACAAACCGGGCTGGCGGAATTGAAGAAAGCCAACCTTGAGGCGCGTCTGCCCGACCCGAAACGAAGCGAATTCACCGAACTGCTTGCCGCCGAGGCGTTGGTGGTGTTGCACGTCTTTGCCAATGCCACAGCCTTCCTGCTTGCGCCCCACCTGGGCGAAATGACGGTGGAGGTTGGATCGGTGGACGAGGTGCTGACCGACAATGCCGCCCTCGCGCTGCAAGGCGCTTTGTGGGAACTGGATCAGGACATCGGCCTTCTGGTGGCGGATGAGGCGCTGCTTGTTGCCGTGGTCGCGGGCTTTGCCGAGGCGTTGATGAAGAAGGTGGCGATGCGCGCGGCCACCGCGCCGCGCCTTGCCGCCTTTGCCGATGGCAGCTGGCGGGTGGACGCGGACGATTTGACGCTGGCCGGGTTCACCCCGGCGCTGAAGGCCAAGGGGTCAACCCTGACCATGGCCTTCAAGAAACCGCATGAGGTGATCGGCAACCACATCGCCAAATATCAGGCGCTGCGGCTGGCGAAGATGCTGATGGCCTATGATTTTGGTCGCAGGCTGAACCCGTTTGCCGAGATGGGCGGGTTTATCTTTACCTTCATGGGCGACGGCAAGCCGGGCACCGGCAAGACCACGCTTATTCAGATGATGGCGGGATTGCTGAACGATTACTGTCAGGTGGCGGGTTATCCCTTCCGCTATCAGAACTTTTCCATCGACCAGATCGACAGCTATCAGGGCAAATCCGGCCAGAACGCGCAAGCCTTCATCCAGAACATCATCGACCCGGCGGTGATCGCCTTCGGCACCATCGACGACATAGATCAGGTGGCGGGCAAACGTGGCGACCGCCAGTCGTCGGCAGGCCAGCAAGAGGTGACGGCGGTGTTCATGGGCGCCTTTGCCGGGGCCAATACCGTGGTGCGCGGCAATTGCACCTTCGGGATGTTTTCCAACTACCCCGAGAATGTGGACGACGCTTTGCGCCAACGGGCCGGTGCGCGGTTTCTGGTGGACGGGCCGATCAGCCGCGACGATTACATCGACATTCTGGCGCTGCTGATGGGCAAGAACCACGCCATCCCCTTGGGCGACCACGATCTTTACGCCGCACAAGAGATTAAACAGGCCGTCGCCACCAGCTTTGCCGCCCATGGCCGCCCCCACGAAGACGGCCTGCTGCGCGTCTGGGACAGCGTCGCGCGTGACGTCGGCCCCCTGGATACGATTGCCAAGCTGGGGGGTTATCTGAAAGCGATCCAGCAGGCGGACGAACGCTTCACCGGCCGCGCGATCAAGAACATCACCGACGCGGTGAAGGTCCGCGCGATGGATTTCGAATTGCCCGATGCGTGGATGGACGCGCCCGATCTGTTCCTGTTCAAACCCTACGACGAGAAACTGGCGATGATCCGCAGTCTGGCGCAGCCGATCACGGTGGACATGGTGATCCAGGAAATCAACCGCTACGCCGATTCCGAGTTCCGCTATGCCGACAAATCGGATGAAGTGGCGATTGACGGAATGGTAAGGGAGATGGCACGGATGGAGAAGGCGAGGAAGCGGTATGGGGAGGGGAAGCGGTGAGTTGGTTTCAACGCAAAACATCCGATGCATCTCAACGGGCCGCATATACAAATGGCTTTCGCCGTTTGACGTCCAACTACCTGAGCAAAGAAGATAGGTTTCCATATGCGGCGCTCTTTGAAGAACGAGAAGTGAAAAACCTTTCGAAAAACTTAGAGGTGAGTTGCACATTTTAATTCGAGAGCCAACATTATGAAACGCCTCATCACCGCCGGCCTGATGTTCGGCAACCTCATTGAGATTTCCTCCCCCTCCCTTGTCGAGCGTTACAACCGCGCGCTCAGGCATCTGACCGGCAAGACCACTGCCCTGACCGACTTCCATATCGACATCTCCGGCTACTCGCCTGAAATCGGTGATGAATTTGGTGATGACCATTACCTCAACCCCAATGGCTGCAACCGGCAGTTCATTCTGCTGACCACGGCGCAGAAGGATGCGCCGCTTCTCAACATCAAATTCTCCACTTCGCGCGGTATTCTGAAACAATTCATCGACACCAATGAAGCACAGCTTTTTGCCCTGACGGCGCGGGATGCCGTAGCGGGGGAATTGGCCAATTCGATTTACGAAGCCTCCACCCCGGCCAAACTTTTCGACATCCGGAAAATCACGCTGGAGGCGGATACCATCGGCTCCCATGTCCGCGATGCCAAAAAGCTGGGCACGCTGATCGACCGTTTCCGCAAGGAGCCTGACGGCTGGCGCGATGATGTGCTGATTGCGGAAATGATCGGGCTGGCGAAACGCACGGGCGATATTACGCGGGTGCCGATTGCCCTGCCGGTGATGAGTTTCGAGCAGGCCAATTTCTGGACCTCGCATTTCGGCGGCTTCTATATTTTCCGCGACGTGGCGCATCCGGGCGTGATCACCACATTGCCGAAAGCCGGCCTTGGCGCGCTGCCGGTATCGCCGCTGATGGATCTGCGGCAGCGCAACGAGATTGCCGATTGGCTGGATCGCAACGCATTGGTCGAACCCATCGTGCAGGTGCGCGGCATGGATGCGGCGGCGCTGCTGCGGCAGAAGATGGATTTCGTTCTGGTCGATGCCGCGGATGCGCTGAACCTTGATCTGGGCAATGCCAGCCGCACCGATCTGCGCAAGATTGCGCAGCGCCTTGGGTCTGCCTTGCCGCAAGAGTTTCTGGGCCTTGCGGCGCTGCTGCGGTGGGTGGAGGGTGGCGGCGACTGGCCGCGCATCACGTCCGAACATCCGGCGTATTTCTACACGCTGCGCGCGCGGGGTCACAAGGACCGTGATCTTGTAAACATGCTGCTGGCGGAACTCGCCCCGCTTGACGTGCGGCAGATGTATATCGTGCACAAGGAACTGTTCTACGCGAGTTACGCCACTTGGTCGGACCGCAAGCGCGGCTATGTGGCGGATTTTCTCGAACGCGAATACAAGGTGGACAAGACGGGCGCGCGTGCGACACTGTTCGGGCCGGAACCGGGGATGGATGACCCGCCGCGCCCGGATCCAAAACCGGCCCGTGACCTGGTGGCGCGCGTCGGGCCATGGGGCAGTAGCGGGAAAGGACGCGCATGATACTTGGTTTCCTCCGCCTGTCGGTCTTTGGCTTTCTGGCGCTTTCTGTGGCGTATTTCCTCATCTTGGTCTATTCGCGGTCTGTGCGGCGCGAATGGCTTGAGAAACGCTTTGACCAAGGGGATGTGGAAGGCGACCGCGATGCCTATATTGCCGAAGGGATGCAGGCTTATGAGCGTGGCCTGCGCAAGAAACTGATCTGGCTGGTCTACATCATTCCCGCCGTGGTGTTTACGGTGGCATTCTGGACCTTGAATTTCTCGTGAGGGCGCAATGCGTTATGTAAAATGGACTGTGCTGGCTGTGCTGTCGCTGCTGGTGGCAGGGCTTCTGCACTATACCCTGCCGCAGCATGATATCGTGCGGATTGTGGGCGAAAGCACACAGCGAATGGACCTGGGCGAGAACGAGTGGTTCTTCGCGGCCCCCGATGCGGGCACCAACACGGCGACAGCGGGCAGCCGCGATGTGAAGTTCATCAACACGATCCGGCAGAACAATCGCCCGATGGTGTATCGCAACGAGGATACGAGCTGGGGTTGGCCGCCCTATTTCAAGGTGAACAGCTTTGACATCCAGGCGCAGGCGGCTGACCTGAACTCGACCGAGGCGGCGCCGAAATGGGTGATGATCACGCATTACGGCTGGCGCAACCAGTTGTTCACGATCTTTCCCAACGCGGTGCGGCTGCGGCAAGTGGAAAGCGGCGACATTACCGTGATACCGTGGTTCAACATCGCTTTCTTCGTGATCTGGGGGATCATCCTGCTGATGATCCGCCGGATGTGGTTGCAATTCCGCGAGCGCACAATCGACCCCGCACTCGAAGATGTGGGCGACGCCTGGGACCAAGTGGATGCCCACGCCGACGCGGCGCGTGACCGGGCCAAGGGCGGCTTTGGACGGTTTACCGGCTGGCTCCGGTCGTGGCGCAGTACGCCGCGGCGGTAGGAATCGATGACAACGAGCGAAACCTGCGCAATAAGGTCAGCAGAGGAAAATTTACCGCAGGATTCTTTTTACAATGCCTTACCGCTCTTGGTTGCTCGCAGTTGCGATTGGATTGATCGCATGTCTAGGGCAAGCCCAAGACCAAGCAGGCGGTCCCGATGAGCGGACTGATCAACAGCAAGAACCATCCCAGACGCTTCCGGTTCCGCTCCTGGTTGAAATTGTCGAAGATCAAGGCACCGCCGATGCCCGCCAGCGCGGCGAAGAAAGGGAGATAAAGGACCTTGATGCCCAAAAAGGTATGAACGACGCCACACAGGCGATCAAGGATGCCACCAACGACATGAGGGATTACGCGCAATACTCCACATGGCTCGTCGTTGGTGGAAATCTTTTGCTTATCTTGACGCTTGGGCTCACGATCCAAGCCAATAAGGCAGCCTCTAGGGCTGCTGAAGCGTCCGTCGGGATGAATGAACTCACCGAGGCAGTCGAAAGGCCTCTTCTCGGGATCAAAATGCCAGAGGATCACGTTACGATTGATCAAACATGGAGATTCGAAAATGAAATCAAGTTCAAGATTGTTAATATGGGGCGTTCGCCCGCTAAAATCACTGAGATCCAGAGAAGTTGGTTCGCATCGGTTGACGGAAAACACCCACCAATCATTAACCCGAATGACTGTGGTTTACTCAAAACCAAGAGGGTGAACCGATATGTTGCTGGTGGTTCTAAAACCGAAGGTGTTTTGGCTCGAAGTCATGTTCTGAGAGCCGCGTCCAGCGCCCCAGAGCTTATTTTCTTTCATGGTTGGATTAGGTTTGAGGATATGGGCGGCAAAAAGTTCGTAGCCGGGTTCTCCTACTTCATCGACCCATCTCGTGGTGATGGATTTACCATGGCTTGGCCCGACGATAACGCTGACAAATACAACTATTGCCGCGAATATTGATAACGCTTTCATGGCTCGACACCTATCACTTTCGGCATACTTGGTGCGTTTGATACATAAGGCCGGATCTGCGCAGTCCATGGATGAGGTGGGGGATCCGCGCTGCGGTGCGTGGCCTGGTTGTCGAGGGTAACGCTGCCTTTGCCGACCATGCGGCCGAGATCGTGATGGATGAGAACCGTGACCTGCTCGTTGCCCTCGCATGAAAGAACCAACCTGGGTGCCGCTGGCGGCAATACCCGCTTTTCGTGATCGTCAGATCGCGCGGCAGGCCAATCGGGTGTAGGTTTTGCCTAGAGCGATTGCCGCAGCCGGTGTAAGGTGATCAAGGTCTTCGCCATTCTTTGCAAAGAATTCAGCTTGCCCCATCTCTGCGGCTAATGTTGAGGGGTCGAAGAATGTATCCCCAAGACTTTCTGCACCAAGTTTGAGAGCCGACGCAATTTTGCTGCGCACGGCGTTCACAGTTGCATATCGCTCATCCTGCGATGGCGGTCTCTGATGACTTACCCATACTATAGGTCGTGCGATGTGGCGCTTGATTTCACACATGTCAGCAACGAGTTCGCGAGCTGTCTGAACTGTGATTGACACAGGCAGCGCAGGCCAAGAGGAGCCGGCCTGCTCCTGCTCAATAATTGCTTCGGCATAGGTCTCTTGATCCCTCGACGCCAAGCTGTTCACAAGGCGCAGACCCTCATTCGGAAGGTCAATATGATGCTCCCGCATGGAACTTATCTCAATCACGAATGCACCGAAGGTGGGCCAAATGGATTGCAGGCTGCCCATCGCGGCAACAATGGCATCCCTTGACTGTCCCCTTTCGAGAACCTCAAGGGCTGAGTAGTCGGAAAGCAGATGTATCGCTTTGGGGTCGTAAGGGGCGGTGCCGGTAATATGCTGAAAGAACTGGAGCGTCTGTCCAGTAGTGTGCAGGCGGTGAGGCGTGGACCTTACCAAGTAATCTTCGCTGTTCCGAAGTGAAATTGCGGGATCGTGCATACGGCAAGTCCCAAGAAACATCAGTCGCTGAACTCTCGCCATATCAATCCTAACTCCTTCAGATCATTAGATACTGTGTTCGCCAGTAGGACAATCCTTAATAGTGTGAGCTATGGCTGAAAGTTGGTGACGGGGAGAAGGAGCTTGCGGCCGGCACGGGCCTGCATCCGGTAGCTCCCAGAACGGATCGGGGCGCCCTCGACCAGCGCGTGGCGCGCCAGACCGCTGGCCGCCTTGGTGATGCCGCCACGCCGCACGCTGGCGCCGCTGGAATGTTCCGAAGGCGTCAGCCCGAGACAGGCCATCAACTGGCGAGGGCTGTCGAACCGGTTGAAGTCGCCAACTTTGGCCACCACCACCACCACCACCACCACCACCGTCACCGTCACCGCCACAATAAACGGTGAGCCCACGCATCGCCCTGTATCGCCTCGACCACTGGTGCGAGGCTCCAACTCGGCAGCAGGACCGCGATCTGCCCGGTCAGTCGCTCGATCCGCGCCTCGGCGTCAGTCACGGCATGGATGTAATCCTGGAGCACGATCTGTTGCGCCGGGTGTTCGAAGCGAACCGTGGTCAGCCGGTGAGGGTACGCCTTCGTCCAACCCTTCTTTCCCGGATAGATCCGGCCGTGCCGCAACAGGAAGCCCTGCAGATGCTGCAGCACCTTGCCCGTAACGCGCACCGACGTTGCCCGCGCCCGGACCAGATCACGCATTGCCTCGTGGGCCGTGTCCGGCACCCAGACC